>Ga0213837_1000054_pt1 | contig 275699 bp, 207 predicted proteins | sample SWPATP12_FD_160572 | JGI IMG/M metagenome (GOLD analysis project Ga0213837, IMG submission 160572) | Coastal seawater microbial communities from Marineland, Florida, United States - SWPA TP1 #2 | ecosystem: Environmental > Aquatic > Marine > Coastal | place: USA: Florida | collected 2016-08-06
CTTCGAGCATGTGCTCGCGTTCCTGGGCCTCGTCCATGTTCTGGTAGTCGATCCAGCGGTAGCCGTGGCTGCAGATCTCGTGACCGGCCTCGACCATCGCACGGATCACGTCCGGGTGCCGCTGGGCGGCCATGGCCACGGCAAAGATGGTCAGCGGGATGTCGAACTGCTTGAACAGCTTGAGGATGCGCCACACGCCGGCACGGCTGCCGTACTCGTACAGCGACTCCATGCTCATGTTGCGCTGGCCTTGCAGCGGCTGGGCGGCGACCATCTCGGACAGGAACGCTTCGGATTCCTTGTCGCCGTGCAGAATGTTGCGCTCGCCGCCTTCCTCGTAGTTGAGTACGAACGACAACGCGATACGGGCATTGCCTGGCCAGTGGGGGTGGGGCGGGTTACTGCCGTAACCGATCAGGTCGCGTGGATAGTCGGCGCTCACTGCAATCTTCCTTATCTACGTGTTGTCTGTGGCGGTGGCTGTCACTGATCGTGCAACGCGGGTGATCGTGAGGGGGCACTGCCGCTGCGATGAGACGATTGTATACAACTTTATTCGCGATTTGTAAGCCTGTTTTTTCGCTTTTCTGATGACAGACGTCGCTGCAAGAAACTTGCCTGAGTGGTCAGGAACTGCAGAAAAACCTCAATACATTCCGCAACACCCGCCACTTCGGTGCTTTTTCGGGATGGTGGAGTGGCTGTTCAGAAAAAGTGATTTTTATTGTGTACAATTTTTATGAAAAGTGTCTTAATCGCTCATCGTTCACCATTCTTCAGGGCCGCAAGGCACCGAAAGAGTGCGACCCCTTTTTTTAAATCAGACAAGAGGCTCCGACAAGCCATGGGACGACTGACCACACACGTGCTGGACGCCGCGCACGGCTGCCCCGGGAGCGCGATTCGCGTTGCCCTGTATCGGGTCGAAGGCGAACGCATGGAAAAGATCGCCGAAACCCTGACCAACAGCGACGGTCGCTGCGACGCCCCCTTGTTACAGGGCGATGATTACCGTTCGGGTGTCTACCAGCTGCAATTCAGCGCCGGAGACTATTACCGCGCCAAGGGCGTGAAGCTGGGCGATCAGGCGTTCCTTGACGAAGTGGTGCTGCGTTTCGGCATCGACGCCGGCCAGGATCACTACCACGTCCCGCTGCTGATTTCGCCGTACAGCTATTCCACCTATCGCGGCAGCTGAGCAACACGTTCCACCTTCATCATTGCTATGCCCCTGTTCCTCTTGCCCGCCCCACACTGCGGGCTTTTTTTCGTCCGATACGTATGTACCGCACGCCTCGTTCCGATCTGTGAACACTCCAGTGCATCTCACGCACCTGGAGTCCGCCATGACCGGCACCGTATTACAGCCCCTCGATCTGCTGAGCGCAGACGAACCCCACGATCAACCCCTGCACTCACTCAGCGTGGCGATGCCCGTCTGGCTGAGCGCCGTCGAGCAGTTTGTTCGCGACGAATACACTCAGCGGCTCACCGAGTACCACGCCAGCGCCCAAGCGCTCGAAGATCATCTGGATCAAGTGCTGCCTTCGTTTGACGATTTCGTCCGAACGCGCATCAAGGCGCGGATGAAGGCCGATCTGGGCATCGACCTCGACCCTGATCTGATCACTGTCGCGCTGCCGAAACGGGTCTGGCGCGACTACCGCATCGACCCCCAATACGGAAGGGTGATCAATTACTTCGCCCCATGGGTCGCCAGCACCGAACGTGAACACCTGACGCTGTCGGCATTGGCCGAGCGCAATTTCGCAGCGGATGACGCGCAGATGGCGCGGCGCTTCGATTTTGCCGAGATCCGCGGCACCTCACGCCTGACGGGCACCTGGCTGCATGCGGTCATCCCGCAGCTGGACGTTGCGCTGCACTATCGCCAGTTGCTCAAAGAAGTCTTCCGACTGGCCCCCGCGTCCACGGCGCAGCAGCAGCTCGACGCCGAGCGCCTGCTGGAACCCTATCAGCGCAAGATCGAGCTTGAGGCGTTCTGCGAAATCAAGCGTCGGCGCCTGAGCCTGGAGGGTGGTCTGTTGCTGCAACTGGCAGCGCAGTCTCGCTCTCAGGCCGAAAGCGATGCCGCGGGCATCGAGATGAATTGGCTGCAGTTCAAGCCGGGCACCTCGGTCAGTGGCGAGCAGGACAGCCACACGTTGAGTGGGCTGTGCGCGATCCGCAGCAAAGCCTCGAACCACACTGTGATTTATCTGCCGGACGCGCCCGGGGATTTGCTGGCCATCGAGGGGGCTGATCCCGCATCGGCCAAATCCCGACTGATTCAGCAGATGATCAGTACGCCTACGCTGGTGAGTTACCTGGCTCAACGCACGCTGCAAGCTCAGCAGGTCGCCAGGCATGTCAGCTACATCAATCAGGCGCTGGCGCGTGGGTTTGGGGGCTTTTTGCAGTTCGTCCCGGCACTCGACCTGCAACTGGCCGCCCAGCAACTCAACACCCGCGCCTGGATGCTGCACCAGGCGATCCAGAGTCGCGCGCGCACCCGTTTCGACATCCAGACCGAGCAGAACCGGGAGCAGGGGGAAACCTACGTGGTGTACCTGAAAGCCCTGTTGGGCTTGCTTCCCGGCATCGGCACCCTGGTCAGCGTGCAGGACGGCTGGCTGGATGGCCACGACGCCATGCAGGCCTTTAGAGAAGGGCGCCTGGACGACGGGCTGCTGGCGTTGGGCAGCACGGCGATGAGCGTGCTGGACGTGGCCATGTCGGTGATTCCGGGGGCCGCCAGTGTGTTCGTGCTGGGACGGATGGCGCGCCGCGGCTCTCGAGTGGGCAGTGCGGCGTCGGGCCTGCGCCAGCACGTGCTGAAGCCGTTCGAGGGTTATGAAGTGTCAAAGACCCTCACTGACGCGGTGCCGCAATCGGGGCGTGATCTCGGCACGCTGCTCAAGGACGGTCAGCTGTGGATCGAGCGCGAGGGCCACGCCTACGAGGTGTACCGGCGTGCGGGCGAGCAAACGCTGCGTCTGAAAAAGACCGCCATTCACGGATTTGAGCCGCCCGTGCGATTCGACAACGGCGCCTGGGTGTACCACTCGGACGTCGGGTTGCGGGGCGGCATGCGCTCGACCATTGCCGAAACCTTGATCGCCCAGGCTCACGGCGACCCCGCGTTCAAGAATCGGCACGCCCGGGAGTTGCTCGATCAGTTCGAATTCCCTGCTGATCGCCAACGCAGGCTGGAGCTGGACATCGCCGTGCACTACCAGAAACACAAGGCGACCCCTGAATGGGCCGAGGCCTATCGTCGGCAGCCGCCAGCCGAACCGCAACCGGGTACCAGCGGTGGCAAACGCAAGGACCCACCTCAACCTTCGGCGCTGCGCGATGCGCTGGACGGCGCCGACCGCTGGAAGCGTTGGGGCCGCCCTCTGGATGACGCTGGCAGGGTGCAACAGGTCGAAGTCCTCCCACCGATCTTCCGACTCACCGATGAGCCGGGAAGCACCTTCGTGCAGATCGACGGCCAGCGTTACGACATCCTGCCCCGCGGCGCCAGCCAGAACCCTTCAATCGTGTTCCTGAAAAGTCCGACGACCCTGGAGGACAGCTTCTCAGGCCTCAACGAAACCATTCGCCGCGACCGTTTCAACCAGCCGGCCATGGCGTCTTTCAAGGACGGGCACTGGACGGTGCATGGCCCGCTGTTTCGCTTGAAGATCCAGCATCTGGTGGAGGAAGCGCGGCCGGGGCTGAGCCCGGTCAGCTGCCGGATTCTTGCCGAGAAAATCTTCAACGCGGCTGATCAGGGGCACACCGGGCTGACGGCAACCCGGCTGATCAATATGAAAGCCACCCTCAACGCCTGGAAGAGGGGGCAACTGGCGCCGTTTGCGCAGTTGAATGATCCGCTGCTGATGCTCGAAGGCGCCCATTTCACTGGGGTAGGCACCTCGACGGCTCGGCTGTGGATCAGTTATGGCCCCTCGATACAGGATTTCAAACGCCTGGATTTCAGCGTTTCAAAGCCTTCGCTGGTGACCCTGCTGGACCGGGTGACCGGTGGTATGCACATAGGCGCACCCGCGAAAACCGCCTTGCGCGATTTCATGTCGGCGTTGCTCACCGACGCGGGCTATCGGTTGGTCTCCGAAAGCGAAGCGGTGTTACAGGTGCGGTCGGTTCTGTTGTTTAGACGCCCCGGGCAGGAGCAGCTCTATATGCTCAACACGCATTTCGTTACTGCCGCGCAGGTGGAATTCCAGACGCTCAGGCCGAACGCCGCCGTTCCACTGTCCAACCGCTGGATCGATGAGTGGGTGGCGGCGCGACCGGGAGAAGCTGCATTGAACACCTTGGTCGAAGCTCGGGATCAGGGACGTCTGGTGAAGCTGGTTGGGGGTGTCAGGAGCGGCAGCGCCCTTGAGCCGGCCGCTCAGGTATTTGTGCAGCGTGTTGCCGACTTCTGAGGCTTCAGGGATGAGCGCCGCTGCCACGTGATCGGCAGCGGCGTTCGGCTGATCAATGGCTGAGCAGCGCTGCAGTACCCGCACCGCCGAACAGGCCTGCGCTGATGCGGTTGAACCAGCTCTGGCCCTTGCCGGTGCGCAGGTAGCGCGCGGCGCCCTGGGCGCTGAGGCCGTAGAACAGTTTGCAGGCCAGGTCCAGCACGGTCCAGGTGATAATCATGGTGATCAACTGGCCGAGGAAGGGCTGGTCAGCCTTGAGGAACTGCGGCAGAAACGCGGCGAAGAACAGGATGTCTTTCGGGTTGCTGCCGCCGAGCACGAAGGCGCGCCAAAACAACGCGGCAAAGCCCGGGTTGCTCACTGCGGCGGGCACCTCGGCGCCAACGGCAGGCTGGCGCGACTGCTTCCAGCTCTGCCAGGCGAGGTAGAACAGGTACAGGCCACCGGCGATTTTCAGGGCGCTGAACAGCTGCTCCGACGCCATCAGCAACGCGCCCAGGCCCAACGCCGAGGCGCTGAGCAGACAGATCGACGCGCAGACCCCGCCGAGAAACGCCGGGTATGAACGCAGCAGGCCGTAGTTCAGGCTGTTGCCGATCATCAGCAGGGACAGCGGCCCCGGGATCAGAATCACCACCAGCGCAGCGCCGCTGAACAGCAGCCAGGTTTCCAGGGTCATGCCTTTTTCTCCTTTTTTGAAATGACAAAACGCCATCCGCTGGATGACGTCTTTTTCGCGTCCACGCTTGGCCGTGGGAGCCGACTGGTTGCGGGCCGGCTCTCACAGATTCAAATCAGTGTCAGCCTTACAAAAACACAAACTTGGCAATGAAGATCGCACACAGCGCCCACAGGCTCACCGAAATTTCCTTGTGACGCCCGGTGCCCGCCTTGAGCACCACATAGGTGATGAAGCCCAGGGCAATCCCGTCAGCGACCGAGAAGGTCAGTGGCATCATGATCGCGGTGACGATTGCCGGAATTGCGTCGGTGGCTTCGTCCCATTCGATGTGGGCCATGCCGCCCATCATCAGCATGGCCACGTAAATCAGCGCGCCTGCGGTGGCGTAAGCGGGAATCATGCCAGCCAGCGGTGCGAAGAACATCGCGGCGACGAACAATACGCCAACGGTCACAGCGGTCAATCCGGTACGACCCCCTGCGGCCACACCCGAAGCGCTTTCCACGTAGCTGGTGACCGGCGGCACACCGACCATCGCACCGAATACGCTCGACGCACTGTCGGCCTTGAGCGCGCGGGACAGGTTCTCGATGCGGCCGTCGTCATTCACCAACCCGGCGCGTTGCGCGACGCCCATCAGCGTGCCTGCGGTGTCGAACATGTGCACAAACAGGAAGGCCAACACCACGCTGATCATGCTGACGTTGAACACGCCGGCGATGTCCATGGCCATCCAGGTCGGCGCCAGGCTCGGCGGGGTGGAGAAGATGCCGTTGTAGTGCACCAATCCAAGGCCCCAGCCGGCGAGGGTCACGGTGATGATGCTGATCAGGATCGCGCCGAACACACGGTGGTAGCTGAGCACGGCAATCATCAGAAAGCAGATCGCAGCCAGCAGCGGGCCAGGCTCACGCAGCGAGCCGAGCTTGATCAGGGTGGCCGGGCTGTCGACCACGATGCCGGCGGTCTTCAGGCCGATCAGCCCGAGGAACAGACCAACCCCCGCACCCATGGCAAAACGCAGGCTCACCGGGATGCTGTTGAGCAGCCATTCGCGGATGCGCGAGAGGGTCAGGACCATGAAAATCAGCCCCGAGATGAACACCGCGCCCAGCGCCGTCTGCCAGCTGTAGCCCATGGTGCCGACCACGGTGTAGGTGAAAAACGCATTCAGGCCCATGCCTGGCGCAAGGCCTACCGGCCAGTTGGCGTACAGGCCCATCAGCAGGCAACCCAGCGCCGCGGCGATGCAGGTGGCGACGAATGCCGCGCCGTGGTCGATGCCGGCGTCGGCCATGATGTTGGGGTTGACGAAGATGATGTAGGCCATGGTGATGAAGGTCGTCAGGCCCGCCAACAGCTCGGTTCGAACGGTGGTGCCATGCAGGCTCAGCTTGAAGATGCGCTCAAGCAGCCCCGTGCGTGGCGTGCTGCCTTGGACATAAGTGGCGTTGCCTTGCGTGGCATCGAGCGGCGTGGCTTCGGTTTTGCGACTTTCCACAGTGAAATCCTCGGGACGTTTTTGTTGTTTTTTTCAGAGCCGGTAACTGCTCTTTGTAGCGAGTCGACCGTCGGTCAATTTGTTGACTGGAAGGTCAGGAACGTGCACGAGCGAATTATCCGTTTGTATACAAAAAAAGCAAATAATGTTTTTGATTTTGTCGTGAGGATTTCCGGGATTGTGTGCATAACGCGACGATCAGCGGAAATCTGTTCAGCCGCTGTGCACTGTGTACAATGCGCCATTACTTTTACTGTGACTTTGCACGGATATCTGCTATTGGTTTTACCAACAGCCGCTTGTCATCAGCAGTTACGGCACGGCCCCAGCGCCGGATTCAGTTCTCACGAGTGCCCATGAACGATCAGTTGCAACCCCTCAAGAAACAGCCCCGCGCCGCCAAGGCGGGCCGCAGCGGCACCCAGGACGATATCGTCTACGCGCATATTTTCGAGGCGATCCTCGAGCAACGTCTGGCGCCGGGCACCAAACTGTCCGAAGAAGCCCTGGGCGAAATCTTCGGGGTCAGCCGCACCATCATCCGTCGCGCCTTGTCGCGTCTTGCCCACGAAGGCGTGGTGCTGCTGCGTCCGAATCGCGGCGCAGTGGTCGCAAGCCCGAGCGTTGAAGAGGCGCGGCAAGTGTTCTTCGCCCGACGCATGGTCGAGAAAGCGATCACGGAACTTGCAGTCGAACACGCCACGGCCGAGCAATTGCTCGAGCTGCGCAAGATGGTCAGCGACGAGCGCGACAGTTTTTCCAGAGGGGATCGCGGGGCGGGGATTCGCCTGTCCGGCGAGTTCCACCTGAAGTTGGCAGAGGCCGCGAAGAATGCGCCGTTGGTGAGTTTCCAGCGCAGTCTGGTGTCGCAGACCTCGCTGATCATCGCCCAGTACGAAAGCGGCAACCGCTCGCACTGCTCCTACGATGAACACACTCAGCTGATTGACGCCATCGAAGCCCGCGACGCGGCGCTGGCAGTGAATCTGATGATGCACCACATGGATCACATCGACAGCAAGCTCAACCTCGACGAAGAAAGCGCCTCCGACGACCTGCACGCGGTGTTCTCGCATTTGATGCTGCCAAAGAAAAAGCCGGGACGCAGTACGGCGGTTTGATCGCCTGGGTTCGCCGCAAATTCTGCGGCGAACCCTCTTTGTCCTTCGTCGAACACCGATTGCCCTTGTAGGAGCGCGCTTGCCCGCGATGGCGGAGGATCAACAACACAGGTGTCGTCTGACCCACCGCCATCGCGGGCAAGCGCGCTCCTACACTGTGGGGCAGTGCTTCCCTCAGCGCTTATGCACCAAAATCCCCGCCGAATACGTCTCGCTCACCGTCCGGTCATCCCCCAGCGTCATCAACACGAACAACTGTTCTTCAATGCTGGTCGCCTGTTTCATGCGATAGGACAGCAGCGGCGTGGCGTTGAAATCCAGCACCACGAAGTCCGCCTCGGTGCCGGCGTGCAGGTTGCCGATCTTGTCTTCCAGACGCAGCGCCCGGGCGCCGCCCAGCGTGGCCAGGTACAACGACTTGAACGGGCTCAGCTTGGCGCCCTGCAACTGCATCACTTTGTACGCCTCATTCAGCGTCTGCAGCAGCGAGAAGCTGGTACCGCCGCCCACGTCAGTCCCGAGTCCTACATTGACCTTGTGCTTTTCCGCCATCGGCAGATTGAACAGACCACTGCCCAGGAAGAAGTTGGACGTCGGGCAGAAGGCGATGGCTGACCCGGTTTCCGCCAGGCGCTCACACTCTTCGTCGCACAGGTGCACGCCGTGGGCAAACACCGAGCGCTCACCCAGCAGCTTGAAGTGGTCGTATACGTCCAGGTAGTGCTTGCGCTCCGGGAACAGCGCCTTGACCCACTCGACTTCCTTGAGGTTTTCGCTGATGTGGGTCTGCATGTAGAGGTCGGGGTATTCGATCAGCAACTGGCCAGCGAGGGCAAGTTGTTCCGGCGTGCTGGTCGGTGCGAAGCGCGGCGTGACTGCGTAGTGCAGGCGGCCCTTGCCATGCCAGCGCTCGATCAGCGCCTTGCTGTCGACGTAGCTGGATTCGGCGGTGTCCACCAGATAGTCCGGGGCGTTGCGGTCCATCATCACCTTGCCGGCGATCATGCGCAGGTTGAGCTTCTCGGCTGCGGTGAAGAACGCCTCCACCGACTCTTTGTGACGACTGCCGAACACCAGCGCGGTAGTGGTGCCGTTGCGCAGCAATTCCTGAATGAAGATGTCGGACACTTCAGCGGCGTGTGCAGGATCTGAGAACTGACGCTCGACAGGGAATACGTAGGTGTTGAGCCAGTCGAGCAATTGTTCGCCGTAGGAGCCGACCATGCCGGTCTGAGGCAGATGGATGTGGGTGTCGATGAAACCGGCGGTGATCAGCGCGTCTTTGTAGGTCGCCACTTCGACGTCGCTGCCCAGGGTGTTCAGCAGGTCTTTGGCGTGACCCACGGCGACGATCTTGCCGTTTTCGACCACCATCAGGCCGTCTTCGAAATACTCGTAGGATGCCTCGATCACCACCTCGGCAGGGTCGGCGATGCTGTGGACAATGGCGGCGCGGTAGGCTTTCTTTGCAGTTGTCATGTTCAGGATTCGTTCTTCAAATGTTCATTGAGCCTGGCTGCGGCGGGAGACCGGCATCAGCTTGGCGACGGGTTCAGAGGTCGAGCCTTGCTCGCCGCTGTCCATCCCGAAGCAGGCGTTATAGGTGGCGATCACTTCGGCCGCGACCGACACGGCAATTTCCATCGGCAGCTTGCCCTTCACTTCGGACAGCCCCATCGGGCAACGCATGCGTTGCACCAGTGCGGGGTCGAAGCCGCGATCACGCAGGCGGTGTTCGAACTTGGCGCGTTTGGTCTTCGAGCCGATCAGCCCGAACCAGGTGAAGTCGCCGCGTTTGAGGATCGCGGCGGTCAGTTCAAGATCGAGCTGGTGATTATGGGTCATGACGATGCAATAACTGCCGGCGGGCAGGTTATCCACTTCATCGACCACTTCTTCGTTGACGATTTTGCTCACGCCTTCGGGCAGGTGTGTCGGGAATTCCGCTTCCCGCGAGTCGATCCAGCGCACCCGGCAGGGCAGGCTGGCCAGCAGTGGCACCAAGGCGCGACCGACGTGGCCGGCGCCAAACACGGTAATCTGCGCCTGGGGCTGGCCCATGGGCTCGAACAGCAGCACGTTCACGCCGCCGCAGCATTGGCCCAGGCTCGCGCCGAGGCTGAAGCGTTCGAGGCGGGTTTGCTGGCTGCCGCTTGCGAGCATCTCGCGGGCGATTTCCATGGCCTTGTATTCCAGATGGCCGCCGCCCACGGTGTCGTAGATCCGCTCGGCGCTGACCACCATTTTCGAACCCGCATTGCGCGGCGTCGAGCCACGCTCCTCGATAATGGTCACCAGCACGCAGGCTTCACCCTGGGTTTGCAACTCGGCGAGGGCGCTGATCCAGTTGTTCATGTGTTTCTCCTGATCGGCTGTGTGTCCGATCAAAAAATCCTGGTTGTTCATTCCGGCGCCAGCGCGGGCACGCGCGCTCCTACAATTGAAACCCGATCCCCTTGTAGGAGCGCGCTTGCCCGCGAAGGCGTCATTTCAAACGCCGCCGCTAAACCGGTGAAACCGTCAACTCATGGGCCACACCGACAGCCTCGGAACTGGCCACCTTCAACTTGCGCATCTGCTCACACCCCCACAGCACCCGTTCCGGTGTCGCAGGCGCGTCGATCTTCGGCTGATGCTGGTAATTGCCGAGACTCGCCACGGCATCCTTGATCGCGCACCACGCCGCAATCCCCAGCATGAACGGCGGCTCACCCACGGCCTTGGAATGGAACACCGTGTCTTCGGGGTTCTTGCGGTTTTCCACCAGCTTGACCCGCAAGTCGGCCGGCATGTCTGCCACCGCCGGGATCTTGTAACCGGCCGGGCCGTTGGTCATCAGCTTGCCCTTGGCGTTCCACACCAACTCTTCGGTGGTCAGCCAGCCCATGCCCTGAATGTAGCCGCCCTCGACCTGGCCGATGTCGATGGCCGGGTTCAGCGAGGCGCCGACGTCGTGGAGGATGTCGGTGCGCAGCATCTTGTACTCGCCGGTCAGGGTGTCGACGATCACTTCGGTGCACGCCGCGCCAAAGGCGAAGTAATAGAAAGGCCGACCCCGCGCCTGGCTGCGGTCGTAGTAGATCTTCGGCGTCTTGTAATAGCCGGTGCTCGACAGCGACACCTGACCCATCCACGCCTGCTGAGCCAGCGTGTCGAAGCTGATCACCTGCTCGCCCACGCGCACGTGGCCGTTGCGGAATTCGACCTGAGCCTCTTCGCATTTGTAGTGTTTCGCGGCGAATTCGATCAGCCGTTGCTTGATGGTCTCTGCAGCGTTCTGCGCCGCCTTGCCGTTCAGGTCCGCGCCGCTGGAGGCAGCGGTCGGCGAGGTGTTCGGTACCTTGTCGGTGTTGGTCGCGGTGATCTGCACGCGGCTGATATCCACTTGGAACACCTCGGCCACGACTTGCGCGACTTTGGTGTTCAGGCCCTGACCCATCTCGGTGCCGCCGTGGTTCAGGTGGATGCTGCCGTCGGTGTAGATGTGGATCAGCGCACCGGCCTGGTTGAGGAAGCTGGCCGTGAAGGAAATACCGAATTTCACCGGGGTCAACGCCAGGCCTTTCTTCAGGATCGGGCTGTGGGCGTTGTAGGCCATGATCGCCTTGCGCCGCTCGGCGTACTGGCTGCTCTCTTCCAGTTCGGCGGTCATTTCTTCGAGCATGTTGTGCTCGACTTCCTGGTAATAGTGCGTGACGTTGCGCTCGGTCTTGCCGTAGTAGTTGGCCTTGCGCACCGCCAGCGGATCCTTGCCCAGATGCCGGGCGATGGCATCCATCACTTCTTCGATGGCGACCATGCCTTGCGGACCGCCGAAGCCACGGTAAGCCGTGTTCGACGCCGTGTTGGTTTTGCAGCGATGGCCGTTGATGGTGGCATCGCCCAGGTAGTACGAGTTGTCGGCGTGGAACATCGCGCGGTCGACGATGGAGGCCGAAAGGTCCGGCGAATAGCCGCAGTTCCCGGCCAGCTCCAGCTGAATGCCGTGCAGGCGCCCGTCGTTGTCGAAGCCCACGTCGTACTCGACGTAGAAGGGGTGACGCTTGCCAGTCATGATCATGTCTTCCATGCGCGGCAGGCGCATCTTGGTCGGCTGACCGGTTAGGCGCGCGATCACCGCGCACAGGCAGGCGGGGCTTGCGGCTTGGGTTTCCTTGCCACCAAAGCCACCGCCCATGCGGCGCATGTCCACCACCACCTTGTTCATCGACACGTCGAGCACTTCGCTGACCAGCTTCTGCACTTCGGTGGGGTTTTGCGTGGAACAGTAGACGATCATGCCGCCATCTTCGGTGGGCATCACCGACGAGATTTGCGTCTCCAGATAAAAGTGCTCCTGCCCGCCGATGTGCAGCGTGCCCTGAATGCGGTTGGGCGCCGAATCCAGCGCAGTGACCGAATCGCCGCGCTGGTGGGTGTGGCTGTCGAGCACGAAGTGTTTCTGGCGATAGGCCTCGACCACATCAAGCACTGGCTCCAGATCCTCGTATTCGATGATCGCGGCCATGGCCGCCTTGCGCGCGGTTTCCAGATCGCGCGCGGCCACGGCAATCACCGGCTGGCCGACGAACTCGACCTTGTCGATGGCCAGCAGCGGGTCGCCCGGCAGCAGCGGGCCGATGTCCTTGAGGCCGGGAATGTCTTCGTGGGTGATGGCGATGCGCACGCCTTCGAAGTCGTAGCACGGCGACACGTCGACGCTGACGATGCGCGCGTGGGCGCGGTCCGACATACGCGCATACACGTGCAGCTGATTGGGGAATTCGAGCCGGTCATCAATGTAGATCGCCTCGCCGGACACATGCTTGTCGGCGCTGTCGTGCTTGACGCTGCGGCCGACGCCCGAGGTGAGGTCCTGCTGGAACAGGGCGACCAGTTCTTCTTGAGTCTTTTGCGGGGCGTGATTAGACATAAGCGGTCACCCGAGTCTCGATGTGTGGCGTTTGCAGCTCGATGAAGTATTTGCGCAGCAGGTTCTGCGCGCTCAGCAGGCGGTATTCCTTGCTGGCGCGAAAATCGGTCAGCGGGGTGAAATCCTGCTCCAGGGCCGCGCAGGCGCGTTCCATCGTGGCGGACGTCCAGGGTTGGCCGATCAGGGCCTTCTCGCAGTGGGCTGCGCGTTTCGGGATCGCCGCCATGCCGCCAAAGGCTGCGCGGGCATCGACGATGGCGCCGTTTTCCACCTGCACGCGGAACGCTGCGCAGACCGCCGAAATGTCGTCGTCCAGACGCTTGGACACCTTGTAGGCGCGGAAGGCCTGTTTGGCGTTGGCCTTGGGCACGATGATCTTCTCGATGAACTCGCTTTCCTGACGTGCGGTGACGCGGTAATCGATGAAGTAATCCTCCAGCGCCAGCGTGCGCGTTTTCTCGCCTTTGCGCAGGACGATTTTTGCGCCCAGGGCGATGAGTAGGGGAGGCGAGTCGCCGATGGGCGAGGCGTTGCCGATGTTGCCGCCCAGCGTGCCCTGATTGCGGATCTGCAACGACGCAAAACGGTGCAACAGTTCGCCGAAGTCCGGATACTCGCTGCTCAAGGCTTCGTAGCAATCGGTCAGCGCAGTGGCGGCGCCGATCTCGATGCGGTCGTCGAAGTGCTCGATTTTCTTCATGTCGGCGACGTTGCCGACGTAGATCATCACCGGCAGGGCGCGGTGAAACTGCGTGACTTCCAGCGCCAGGTCAGTGCCGCCGGCGAGCAGGCGTGCCTGAGGGTAGGAGTCATAGAGGTCGGCCAGGTCGGCCACGGTCAGCGGCACCAGGCAGCGCTTGTCGCCGCTGTTCAGCTCGGCGGTCTCGGAAGGCTTGATGGCTTTGAGGCGAGCGATGGTGCGCGCCTTTTGTGCGTCGAACTGGTCAGGCTGACGTTGCGCGCCACAGGCCTGTTCGGCGGCGGCGAGAATCGGGCGATACCCGGTGCAGCGGCACAGGTTGCCGGCCAGGGCTTCGTGGGCCTGGGCAGTGTCTGGGGCTGTGCTGTTTTTCTGCAGCGCGAACAGTGACATCACGAAGCCCGGCGTGCAGAAGCCACATTGCGAACCGTGGCACTCGACCATCGCCTTTTGCACGCCGTGCAGCTGGCCCTGATGCTTGAGGTCTTCGACGCTGATCAACTGTTTGCCGTGCAGCGAGGCCACGAAGGTCAGGCAGGAGTTGAGGCTGCGATAGCTCAGGTGGTCCTGGCCATCGCCATCGGTGCTCAATTCACCTACCACCACGGTGCAGGCGCCGCAGTCGCCGCTGGCGCAGCCTTCCTTGGTGCCGGATTTGTGCAAATGCTCACGCAGATAGTTGAGCACCGTCATGTTGGGGTCCAGAGCATGCTCGGTTTTCAGCTCTTGGTTCAGCAAAAACTGGATCACGGGTCGCGCCTCGTCTTCTTGTAATAGAAAGCTGTCGTAAAAGGTGTAGCGGAATTCGTCATCGAACCTGTCGATGAATCTATCAGTTCTGACTATTGGGTCAATTAAAATCTGACCTATAAGTCAAGAAAATGAAATTTCCGCGCGCAACCCGATTAACGGCAACACGCCCTTGCAATGAATCGCTGTGGCGACGCTCAAAGTTTTGCTTATTTCGTGCCAGTTTCCATGACATGGCCCTGCGCCACAGGTATCCAGTGCGATACACTGCGCCGCTTGTGTGCAGCCATTGGTTGAAAGGAAAGAAATGACGTTCAAGGCACCGGACAGCCTCGCTGAGCAGATCGCTCATCACCTCGCCGAGCGGATCATTCGCGGCGAGCTCAAGCCAGGGGAGCGGATTCAGGAGCAGAAGGTCACGCAGGCGCTCAACGTCAGCCGCGGGTCGGTGCGTGAAGCGCTGTTGATCCTCGAACGCCGTCATCTGATCGTGATCCTGCCGCGCCGTGGCGCCCAGGTCTCTATCCTCACCCCGCACAACATCCAGAGCCTGTGCGCCCTGATGAGCGAGCTGTACATCCTGCTCGGCCTTGCGGTGGCCAAAAGCTGGAAGCAAGAGCTTGATCTGGCGCCGTTCCTGCAAATCCAGCAGCGGCTGATTGCCAGCGGCGAGCGCGGCGATGTGAAGAGCTTTGTCGAAGACAGCTTCAACGTGATGCGCGCGGCGTATCCGTTCGCCAACAATCCGTACCTGGAAGAGACCGTCGAGAACCTGCAGCCGTCCATGAGCCGCTTCTATTACCTGGCGCTGGATCAGCGTCAGGCCGAGATGAGCGAGTACCTGACCCTGTTCGGCCAGTTGCTCGAAGCCGTGGTCGCCCGTGACCTGGCGCGCATCCGCGACGTGCTCACCGCGTACGCCGAGCGCAGCTGCCAGTCCATTCTGTCTGCATTGGCGGCCAGCTGACCCATGCGTCTGAAGTGCATCAGGCTGGCCGGGTTCAAGTCGTTCGTCGATCCGACGACGGTGAACTTCCCCAGCAACATGGCGGCTGTGGTCGGCCCCAATGGATGCGGCAAATCCAACATCATCGACGCGGTGCGCTGGGTCATGGGCGAAAGCTCGGCCAAGAACCTGCGCGGCGAGTCGATGACCGACGTCATCTTCAACGGCTCCACCAGCCGTAAACCGGTGAGCCAGGCCAGCATCGAGCTGGTGTTCGACAACTCGGACAGCACCCTGGTGGGCGAATACGCCGCCTACGCGGAAATCTCCATTCGCCGCAAAGTCACCCGCGACAGCCAGAACACCTATTACCTGAACGGCACCAAGTGTCGGCGTCGCGACATCACCGACATCTTCCTCGGCACCGGCCTGGGCCCGCGCAGCTACTCGATCATCGAGCAGGGCATGATCTCCAAGCTGATCGAAGCCAAGCCTGAGGATCTGCGCAACTTCATCGAGGAAGCGGCGGGCATCTCCAAGTACAAGGAGCGCCGTCGCGAGACCGAGAACCGCATTCGTCGCACCCACGAAAACCTCGCGCGCCTGACCGACCTGCGCGAAGAGCTCGAACGTCAGCTCGAGCGTCTGCATCGCCAGGCACAAGCCGCCGAGAAGTACCAGGAATATAAAGGCGAGGAGCGTCAGCTCAAGGCGCAACTGTCGGCCCTGCGCTGGCAGGCCCTGAACGAGCAAGTCGCTCAGCGCGAGTCGATCATCGGTACTCAGGAAGTCAGCTTCGAAGCGCTGGTGGCTGATCAGCGCAGCGCCGATGCTTCTATTGAGCGCTTGCGTGACGGTCATCACGACCTGTCCGAGCGTTTCAATCTGGTGCAGGGCCGCTTCTATTCGGTCGGCGGCGACATCGCCCGTAACGAACAGAGCATCCAGCACGGCCAGCAGCGCCTGCGTCAATTGCAGGACGACCTGCGCGAAGCCGAGCGCGCCCGGCAGGAAACCGAGTCGCATCTGGGCCACGACCGCACGTTGCTGGCGACCCTCGGCGAAGAGCTGGAAATGCTCGAGCCTGAGCAGGAAATGACCCTCGCCGCTGCCGAAGAATCAGCCGCGGCGTTGGAAGAAGCCGAAGCGTCGATGCACGGCTGGCAGGAAAAGTGGGACGCCTTCAACCTGTCTTCCGCCGAGCCCCGGCGTCAGGCCGAAGTACAGCAGGCGCGCATCCAGCAGTTGGAAACCAGCATGGAGCGCCTGGCCGAGCGTCAGCGTCGCCTTGGCGAAGAACGTCAACTACTGGCGGCCGACCCTGAAGACGCCGCGATTCTTGACCTCAGCGAAGACCTCGCCGCTCGCGAGATGGCCTTCGAAGAACTGACCGCCGAAGAAGAACAGCTCATCGAGCGCCTTGAGCAGTTGCGCCTCGAACTGCAACAGGCCACTCAGGCCCAGCAGCAGGCTCAGGGCGATCTGCAACGCCTCAACGGCCGCATCGCTTCGCTGGAGGCCCTGCAACAGGCCGCGCTCGACCCGGGCACCGGCACCGCCGAGTGGCTGCGCGATCATCAATTGAATGAGCGCCCGCGTCTGGCCGAAGGCTTGCGCGTGGAAGCGGGATGGGAGCTGGCGGTGGAAACGGTGCTCGGCGCCGATCTGCAGGCCGTGCTGGTCGATGACTTCGCGGGGCTTGATCTGGCCGGTTTCAGCCAGGGCGATCTGCGTCTGGTGAGCCCAGCGGCGGACGTCACGCGCATTTCTGGCAGCCTGCTGGACAAGGTCGAAACCCGCGTCGATCTGAGCAGCTGGCTGGGGCAGGTCAAACCGGTGGAAACCCTCGACGATGCCTTGTCGATGCGCGGGCAGCTCAGCGCAGGTCAGAGCCTGATCAGTCGCGATGGCTATTGGGTGGGGCGCGACTTCCTGCGGGTGCGTCGTGCCAGCGAAGCCGAAAGTGGCCTGCTGGCGCGAGGGCAGGAATTGCAGCGGCTGGAAGCCGAGCGCGAAGAGCGTGAAGCGACCCTGGCCGCGCTGGAGGATCGACTGCTGACCCAGCGCGAGCAGCAGCGCCTGCAGGAAGACAGCCGCGAGCAATTGCGCCGCCGCCTGCAGGACGAAGCCCGTCAGCAAAGTGAACTCAAGGCCCAGCTGTCGGCCGCCAAGGCCAAGGTCGAGCAGTTGACCCTGCGCCGCACGCGCCTCGATGAAGAGCTCACCGAGCTGGGCGAGCAACGTGCCATCGAGCTGGAAAGCCTTGGCGAATCGCGCCTGCAATTGCAGGACGCCCTCGACAGCATGGCGCTGGACACCGAGCAGCGCGAACTGCTGCTGGCCCAGCGCGACAGCCTGCGCGAGCGACTGGACCGGGTGCGTCAGGAGGCCCGCCAGCATAAGGACCACGGCAACCAGTTGGCCGTGCGCCTCAGTTCGCTGCGCGCCCAGCACGACTCGACCCGCCAGGCGCTGGAGCGTCTGGAGATGCAGTCCGAGCGCCTGACCGAAAAGCGCGAGCAGTTGAACCTCGGCCTGGAGGAAGGCGCCGCACCGCTGGAAGAGCTGCGCCTGAAACTCGAAGAATTGCTGGAAAGACGCATGGTTGTCGACGACGAAATGCGCACCGCGAAAAACGCCCTGGAAGACGCCGACCGCGAACTGCGTGAAGCAGAGAAACGTCGGACACAGGCCGAGCAACAATCGCAACTGCTGCGTGGGCAACTGGAGCAGCAACGCCTGGAATGGCAATCGCTGACGGTCAGACGCAAGACCTTACAGGAGCAATTGCACGAAGACGGCTACGATCTAAATGGCGTGCTGGCGACGCTGACGCCCGAGGCCAACGAGAAAGAGGCCGAGGAAGAACTGGAGCGCATCGCCGCGCGAATTCAGCGTCTGGGCGCGATCAACTTGGCGGCCATCGACGAGTACCAGCAGCAGTCCGAGCGCAAGCGCTATCTGGATGCGCAGAATGCGGACCTGGTCGAGGCGCTGGACACCCTGGAAAACGTCATCCGCAAGATCGACAAAGAAACGCGTAATCGCTTCAAAGAGACCTTTGATCAGATAAACAGCGGAATTCAGGCACTTTTTCCAAAAGTTTTCGGTGGCGGCAGCGCTTATTTGGAACTGACGGGCGAAGATTTACTCGATACAGGGGTGACGATCATGGCGCGTCCTCCCGGCAAGAAAAACAGCACGATCCATTTGCTGTCCGGCGGCGAAAAAGCCCTGACCGCACTGGCGCTGGTTTTTGCCATTTTCAAACTCAACCCGGCGCCGTTCTGCATGCTCGACGAAGTCGACGCACCACTGGACGACGCCAACGTGGGCCGCTATGCCCGACTGGTCAAGGAGATGTCGCAAACCGTGCAGTTCATCTACATCACCCACAACAAGATCGCCATGGAAATGGCCGACCAGTTGATGGGCGTCACTATGCATGAGCCCGGGTGTTCGCGCCTCGTGGCTGTGGACGTAGAGGAGGCGATGGCGCTGGTGGATGCATAGCGGACTGCCATGCGGTCGAACAGATTGATGAGGGGAAAGTGGCGTTGTGATTGCGCAGTACAGAAAGCTCGCGCGCGACCTGACAGGAGGCCGCGACATGCCAGATGTAACATACGGTGTAAAGTTACCTTTGGTCGTGCTAGCTTAATGTCCACTTTTTCATTTTGCGTGGGTAAAAGGCCATTCAGAACATAGAGTTGGCTCCACGTTTTAAAGGGGTTTACGCCCTTAATTTTCAGAATTTTCATTAGAGGCACGGGATTACATGGAAATCGGTCTGCGAGAGTGGCTGATCGTCATCGGCATTATTGTCATTGCCGGTATTCTTTTTGACGGCTGGCGCCGGATGCGCGGTGGCAAGGGCAAACTGAAATTCAGGCTGGACCGCAGCTTCTCCAACCTGCCGGACGACGAAGAAGGCTCGTCCGCCGAGGTATTGGGCCCTGCACGTGTCCTGGAAGGCCAGAAAGAACCGCAGCTCGACGAGCACGACCTGCCGACCATGAGCGCGGCCCGCGAACGGCCTGAGCGCCCCGAGCGTGACAGCAAGCGCAACAAGCGCAAGGACGAGCCACAGCAGGGCGACCTGAACCTGGATGTCGACGGCCCGAGCCTGTTCAGCGCCCGCGACGAAGACTTCCCGGACGACAAGCCCGCCCAGCGCATCACCGAAGACAAGGATCAGGCACCTGTCGAAGAAGTGCTGGTGATCAGCGTGATTTCCCGTGACGAAAGCGGCTTCAAAGGCCCGGCTTTGTTACAGAATATTCTGGAAAGCGGCCTGCGTTTCGGCGAAATGGACATCTTCCATCGCCACGAAAGCATGGCCGGTAACGGCGAGGTGCTGTTCTCCATGGCCAATGCGGTTAAGCCAGGCGTGTTCGATCTGGACGACATCGATCACTTCAGCACCCGCGCCGTGAGCTTCTTCCTCGGCTTGCCAGGCCCGCGTCACCCGAAACAGGCTTTTGACGTAATGGTCGCTGCGGCCCGCAAACTGGCCCACGAGTTGAACGGCGAGTTGAAAGACGATCAGCGCAGCGTCATGACCGCGCAGACCATCGAGCACTACCGCCAGCGCATCGTCGAATTCGAACGCCGCGCGCTGACACAGCGTCGTTGACTGAACGACGTAGTGTCCCATTGTAGGAGCGCGCTTGCCCGCGATTGCGTTGTGTCAGACAGCGTAAATGTATCTGGCAAACCCCTGTCGCGGGCAAGCGCGCTCCTACAAGGTTATGCAACATCAGATGAGCAGCCCCGGCTGCTCTTTTGCTTTCTCGAGAACACATTTATGAACGCCGCCGAAACTCGAATCCTGGAACTGCGCGCAGAGCTGGATCTTCACAACTACCGCTACCACGTGCTCGATGAGCCGAGCATTCCTGACGTCGAATACGACCGTCTGTTTCACGAGCTCAAGGCTCTGGAAGCGGAAAACCCGCATCTGGTGACTCCGGATTCGCCGACCCAGCGCGTCGGCAGTGCGGCGTTGTCGGCGTTCACTCAGGTGCGTCACGAAATCCCGATGCTCAGCCTTGGCAACGCCTTCGAAGAAACCGACATGCGCGAGTTCGATCGTCGTGTCAGCGAAGGCCTGGATTTGCCAAGCGATGGCCTGTTTGCCGAGATGGTCGAGTACAGCTGCGAGCCCAAGCTCGATGGCCTGGCCGTGAGCCTGCTGTACCAGGACGGCGCATTGGTGCGCGGCGCCACCCGTGGTGATGGCACCACCGGTGAAGACATCAGCGTCAACGTACGTACCGTGCGCAACATCCCCCTCAAGCTGCACGGCAAGGGCTGGCCCGAGACACTGGAAGTGCGCGGCGAAGTGTTCATGTCCAAGGCAGGTTTCGAGCGCCTTAACGCCAGCCAGCTGGAAGTCGGCGGCAAGACCTTCGCCAACCCGCGCAACGCCGCTGCCGGCAGCCTGCGTCAGCTGGACTCGAAGATCACCGCCAACCGCCCCCTGGAATTCTGCTGCTACGGCATCGGTCAGGTGTCGCACGACATCGCCGACACCCATATTGGCAACCTCAAGCAGCTCAAAGCATGGGGCATGCCCATCAGTCGCGAACTCAAGGTCGCCGCCGGGATTGAAGATTGCCTGAAGTACTACCACGACATCGGCGAGCGTCGCCTGTCGCTGCCGTACGAAATCGACGGCGTGGTGTTCAAGGTCAACAGCATTGCTTCCCAGCGCGAACTGGGCTTCCGCGCCCGCGAGCCGCGCTGGGCCATCGCCCACAAATTCCCGGCCATGGAAGAGCTCACCGAACTGCTCGACGTGGAGTTTCAGGTCGGCCGTACCGGCGCGGTGACGCCGGTTGCCCGTTTGAAGCCGGTCAAGGTTGCGGGTGTGACCGTGGCCAACGCAACCCTGCACAACATGGACGAAGTCGCCCGTCTGGGCCTGATGATCGGCGACACCGTGATCATCCGCCGCGCCGGTGATGTGATTCCGCAAGTCGTGCAAGTGGTACTGGAACGCCGCCCGGAAGACGCACGCAAGGTCGAGATTCCGCAGACCTGCCCGGTGTGCGGCTCGCAGGTCGAACGCACGCAGCTGATCAAGCGCAGCAAGGGCAAGGAAACCGTCAGCGAAGGCGCGGTGTACCGCTGCGTCGGGCGTCTGGCCTGTGGCGCGCAGCTCAAACAGGCGATCATCCACTACGTGTCCCGTCGCGCGATGGACATCGAAGGCCTGGGCGACAAAACCATCGAGCAGTTGGTGGACGAAAAGCTCATCGGCTCGCCGGCTGACCTCTACAAGCTCGAATACGAGCAGATCATCGACCTGGAAGGTTTCGCCGAGATCTCCAGCAAGAAGCTGCTCAAGGCCATCGACGACAGCAAGCAGCCGACCTTGGCGCGCTTCATTTATGCGCTTGGCATTCCGGATGTCGGCGAGGAAACCGCCAAGGTGCTGGCGCGCTCCCTGGGTTCGCTGGACAAGGTCCAGGTCGCGCTGCCGGAAGTACTCACCTACCTGCCGGACATCGGCCTGGAAGTGGCCCACGAAATTCACAGTTTCTTCGAAGACGATCACAACCAGAACGTCATCGGCGCGCTGCTGGGCGAATGCCAGATGCAGTTGCAGGACGTGGGCGAGCTGGGCGCTGAATTCGCTGCCAGCGCGACGCTGGGCGGCATGCTCGACAAGCTGAACATCCCGTCCATTGGCCCGGGTGGTGCGCAGAAGCTTGCCGACAAGTTCGGCACCCTGGAAGGCGTGGTCAAGGCCGACTGGCTCGACATGCGCCAGACCTTGCCGGAAAAGCAGGCGCAGTCTGTCAGAGCGTTCTTCGACATCGAGGAAAACGCCGAACGCGCCCTCAAGATCGAACAGCAGCTCAAAGACTTTGGCATGCATTGGCAGAGCGAGAAGAAGGTCGTCGAAGGCCTGCCATTAACAGGCCAGACCTGGGTGCTGACCGGTTCGCTGGAACTGATGAGCCGCGATGTCGCCAAGGAAAAACTCGAAAGCCTGGGCGCCAAGGTGTCGGGCTCTGTGTCGGCCAAGACCCACACCGTGGTCGCAGGCCCGGGGGCGGGGTCCAAGCTGACCAAGGCCAATGAGCTGGGGTTGAAGGTGCTGGATGAAGAGGCGTTTGTCGCGTTTCTGAAAAAGCACAACGTCGCTGTCGACTGACCCTCCCAGATACACCCTGTAGCAGGACGGCTTGCGGCGGTGGCGGTTTGAAGTAGGCCGCCGCCGGCAAGCCGTGCTGCTTGAGGAGTGTGCATTTCGGCGCCTGTTCGGCGAACCGCAGAAAATCCACGGAACCGCCATCTACGCCAATGATCTAGTGCTTGCAGCCCACTTTGGAGATCACCATGTTCCAGTTCTTCGAGCAACTCAGCACACGGATCGCAGCGCCATTCGGCGGGGACAGCAAGCGCAACAGCAAGGTCTGGCAATGCCGTTGCGGGCAGTCGGTGTTCTTTCGCAACAGTCAGTGCCTGGCGTGCTCGGCGGCCCTGGGTTATCTGCCGGAGCAGAGCAGGATCTCTGCCCTTGAACCTGGTCCTGACGGCAGCACCTGGCGTCTGAGCAACGACCCGCAAGCCGGGCTTTATCGGCGCTGCGCCAACCTTGACACCCCCGCAGCATGCAACTGGCTGTTTCCGGCATTGAATGTCGGAGACTTCTGCGTGGCCTGTAGCCTGAACAGAACCATCCCCGATCTGTCCGTTCCGGAGAACCCTGAGCGCTGGCTCAAGATCGAAACCGCCAAGCGCCGTCTGGTTGCTCAGTTGATCACCCTGGGGCTGCCGGTCATTTCCAAATCGGTCGATGAAGAAAAAGGTCTGGCGTTTGAGTTCCTCGGGGTCGACCTGCAAGGCAACCTGCCCACCACCGGCCACGCCAACGGCCTGATCACCCTGAACGTCGAAGAAGCCGACGACGCCATTCGTGAGAAGGTTCGCGTGCAGATGCACGAACCTTACCGCACGCTGCTCGGGCATTTCCGTCATGAGGTCGGGCATTACTACTGGGATCGTCTGATCGCCGACACCTACTGGCAGGACGGTTTCCGCAACCTGTTCGGCGATGACCGCGCGAGCTACGCCGACGCCCTCGATCATCACTACCAGCACGGCGCCCCGGCGGACTGGCAGCAGAACTACGTCAGCGCCTACGCCACCATGCACCCGTGGGAAGACTGGGCTGAAACCTGGGCTCATTACCTGCACATGATGGACGCCGTTGACACCGCCCTGAGCCTGGGCATGAGCGCCCGCGACATGGACCTTGACTACCAGCCTTTCGAGCTGAACACCCTCTACGATCCACAGCATCCGGGCGGTCCGGCGTTTCTGGCGTTCGTCAATGCATGGATCGAACTGGCCGGCATGCTCAACGAATTGTCCCGGGCCATGGGGCAGCCGGATTTCTATCCGTTTGTGGTCCCTGCGCCGGTGATTACCAAGCTGCATTTCATCCATCTGGTGATACAGGACGCCGGCGGCAAGGCAGATGAAGTGCTGCAAGTGCAGTGATTCCCTCATTTGAGTGAAGCGGTCGAAGGCTGCAACTTTGTCTATCACGTTGTGTCATCGCCGCTGGTCTGCGAACACCTGCAAACGCGTGGATGTGGTGCTACTTTGCCTAGCAATGTCGTTTTGATACTACTGGCGTAGAGCAGTTGCACAGGGATCCGCATATGGCCAATAGCGCTCCACTTCCGTTGAACGAGGCCTCGCGTCTGTCCCGGATTACCCACATGGGGTTGCTTGATTCAACCTGCGACGAAGTGCTGGATCACATCGTTGATATGGTGGCTCATTACTTCGACGTGCCGATCGCGCTGGTGTCGATCGTCAGCGAGCACCGGCAGTGGTTTCGCGCCGGGACGGGGCTCGATGAGCGCGAGACCCCCCGGGAAATCTCGTTCTGCGCCTATTCGATCCTGTCCCCTGAAGTGTTTCAGGTGACCGACGCTCGGCTCGATCCGCGCTTCATGGACAACCCCTTGGTCACGGGCGAACCGCACATCCGCTTCTATGCCGGCGTACCGCTGGTGACCTCCGACGGCCTGGCCCTAGGCACCCTGTGCATCATCGACAGCGAAACCCGCAAGCCGCTTGAACGGCGGGACATCACCATGCTGGAGATGTACGGCCAACTGGTGATGAAACGCCTGAATAACCTGCGCAAGGCCAGCTACGTCGACCAACCCACGGGCCTGTTCAATCGGCTGCGCCTGGAGGAGGACATCCTGGCCCTGACCGACCGTGCCGATTACGCGCTGGTGGCGCTGGACATGGTCAACCCGGTGTTCCTCGACAGCATCATCAAGGCGTTGGGTTACAACTTTGCTCAGGAGCTGGTGCGCTGCATGGTCGACGCCTGCCGCGAGCAACTGCCTGCCGATACGCCGCTGTACAAGGTCAGCCCGACCCGCATCGCGCTGCTCACCCGGCATGCGAGCCCTGAGCAGGCGGAGCTGTTGTTTCGTCGACTGATCAAGCATTTCCAGCGCCCGCTGGTGTGCCGCAACATTCCGATCCAGATGGACCTGGGCATTGGCGTGCTGCCCCTCGGGCTGGGCTGTAGCGATGAAAAAGACTGGATTCGTCTGGTGGTCGGCGCTGCCGACGAAGCCCGCGGCAAGGCGCCTGGCTGGCGCTGGTACGAGCCCCACCTGGACTTTGCTCAGCAGCGCGCATTCTTGCTGCTCGCGTCACTGGCCGACGCAGTGCTCAGCCCGGATCAGCTGTCCCTCGTGTTTCAGCCCCGGCTTGAGGTGAGTACCGGGCGCATCGTCACGGTCGAAGCGTTGCTGCGCTGGCAGCATCCGGTGCTCGGCCCGATCAGCCCGGCGGAGTTCATTCCGCTGGCGGAAAAGACCGCGCTGATCCGCACCCTGAGCCTGTGGGTGCTGCGCCACGCGGTCGAACAGGCGCGCACCTGGCAGCGGCAGGGCTATGCCTTCAAGGTGGCAATGAACGTTTCGGCGATTGATCTGGCCAACTCGCATTTCAGCGACGCCCTGTTCGAACAACTGGCGATCAGCGGCCTCGATCCGGGACGCTTCGAGCTGGAGTTCACCGAAAGCGCGCTGTGCGACAACCCGGACCTCACACGCCAGCAACTCGAACGCCTGCGCGCGCTGAACATCGACATCGCCATCGACGACTTCGGTACCGGCTACAGCAACTGGACCTACCTGCGCCAGCTGCCCGCCACCACCGTCAAGCTCGACAAGTCGCTGGTGGAAAACCTCGACGCCAACGAAAAGGATCGCCGCCTGGTCGAAGCCATCGTCGACCTCGCCAGGCGCCTGGGCTATCGCGTTGTCGCCGAAGGAGCGGAAACCGAAGACGTCTACGAAATCCTCTGCCAGCTCGGCTGCCACGAAGTGCAGGGCTACCTCATCGCCCGCCCCATGACCGTCAGCGCGCTGGAGCACTGGGTCAACGGCGAGCACAGCAGCAAGATCAGCCAACTGCGCGCACTGGGGCGCTGACGCAAGTCCTTGAGCGCTCAGCGCAGGGCGCGGATCATGTGCCGCTCGACATGGGTTGCGAGCGGCGGCATGTCGTCGCTGAATGTCCAGCCTGAGGCGTGGTAAAGCTTAAGCGCAGCGGCGTTGCCGGGATCCACGGCGAGCATCAGGTGCTCGATCTCCGGCCACAGGTCCGCGATCAACTCAGGCAGTGCTTGCACACACGCTTTACCCAGTCCCAGCCCTTGGTGGCGCCGATCTATCATCAGCCCATGCAGTGTCGCTGTCTGCCCCCGCGCCCACGGCGGCAGCAAAGACCTGCGTTTGAGCAGGAAGAATCCCCTTGGGACGTCAGCGACCAGTAACACGTAGCCCTGGATATCCGCACGAGGGCGCGCAGTCAGTGCGTGCAGCCCGCCGTGAATGCCTCCCATACAGGCTTTCTGTTCATCCAGCAGTTCGATCTGCTGCACCTGTTCGTGCTGCAAGGCAGACAGTGCTTCGTATTTCATCAGTAGGTTTTTCATGGACGCAGCTTGCCAAGACCCTCACTCGCGCGTCCAGTGTGAGAGAGCTAAAGCCCGCCAGTACCGGCTGCCAGCCCCTCATTATCCGCAGCCTGGCGCCGAGCACAGCGGCCCGACTCAAGTGCTTGAGCGCTCACGAATTTTTTATCTGACACCAGAGGTTGTAACTTCGCGCCAGACCGGTACAATGGCGCGGCTCGCCGACTGGCGAGTGTCGTTATGGTGACCCCATCGGTCCCCCCGCAACGATTACCCGTTAACCTGGTCAGGCCCGGAAGGGAGCAGCCACAGCGGGAACATTGTGTGCCGGGGTGTGGCTGGTGGGGGCACCACCTAACGGTTCAGCCGTTTCGCGTTACTTCTCTTCACGCCTCGCGCCCCTCCCAGCACACGCCATTTCTGACCTGTTGAACTCAACAGCTCACCATTCGATTGCTGCCACAGTGCGCTCATGTTGATGTCCTGCCCAGCCATCCCTTGAAGATCGATTTCCGGAATCCAGAACGTCACCTCAGAAGCCGTGTCCTCGATCTCTCTTACGTATGAAAACCCTGGACCTTCCCGGTCGATCACCAGCATCAGGCGGTCGCCTCCTTGCGGTGGCGCAGCAGTGCCGAATGCCTGAGTGACCGGCGCGTAATACCCATCGTTTTCGAACTCCACTACGGCCAAAAAGAGCTTGTTGCCGAAGGGGTCGGTTTCCTGATGAACCGGCTCGGGGGGCGCAAGTAATGCGGATACAGCGATATCGATGAAGTACGACGCTAACCGCTGGCCGTGTTGCGAAACGGTATAGCCGAGGTTGATTGTTCCGGGTACCAGCCTTGCCAGCTTGTCTGCGGAGTAGGGAAACTCCAGGGTTTTAGACACATCATCTTGCGTGATCAAGTACTCCAGCCACATCCCCGATCCGTGACGGGATGCGGTTGCGAAGAGAGTAACGCTGTCGCCAGGTGTCATGTTTTCATAGGGCGCAATGAGGATAGTCAGGCCGTTTTCGGCGGCCTCGCCAGGAATGATGAAGTCGTCCCTGTTGTGCTCTTCGAAACCTTTTATTCGTGGTGTTGGGATAGATTCCTGAAAATAGGCGTCTCGTTCGTCCGAAGCTCCGACCGAGCCTCGCAAGATCAGGTATTGGACGCGCCCGTTCCCGGCAATGGACCGCAACTGATCAGCTTCGAAGCGAATGTGGATAGGCTTCGTAGGGTCTTCAAGGGAGAACGGAATTCCCGACATTCCGTACTTGCTCACGACGACGACCTGTCCTGAGTCGCCGGGAGATGCATTGGGTACAGGTGGGATTTCGACTGTAAATCCGCTACGCAGTAATTCCAGAGGAACCGTATGTTCATCTGTCTCTACTATCTTCGGTGCTGCGAACTCGTACTTGGTCGAGGTGAGGTCTTCGGTGACTGTCCGTGTCATGGCGCAAACTCCTGGGGCTATAAGCTGAAACTAGCACCCACCAGGGATTGCCCCAGATCGTTTCGTGATAGGGCTTATCGCCAAGCATGCGCGCGTCGTTCGGCCCCGCACGGTAATCAATGGCATAATCCGGCTCCCGATACCGAGAGATAGGGCACGTGGACAAAATTGACGACCTGACCCGAGGTAAGCTGCGCGAGTGGCAGATGCGTCGGCTGGAGATCAAGGACCGGATGCAGTCGCAGCCCGAGAGGACGCTTGAGTTGTCGCGGGTGCTGGACCTGATGGACGAGGAGCATGCCGAGATTCTGGCTGCCTCGACCCGCCAGCCGGTGGGTGATCCTGAACAACCCGATGACCTGGCGACCGCCGCTGAAGCCGACACGTTTGGCCTGCACTTGAAGATATCTGCGAACAGCGTCGACGACTTGCGCAGGCTGCTGGACATGGCGGTGCACGAGCTGCATCGCGAGCTGGACGCAGGCGACAAGCGGCGAGCTGCGGGCGGCATGTCGGGCTCTCTGGGCGACTATCGTTTTGAGCTGAGTGCCCCACATCCCGGTGCGCAAATCGACGACGCCCCTGATTCACATGACAACCCTGGCCAGGATTGACCCCGCGCCGTGTTTTCCCTGGCTGTGAGGCTGTATGCAACCTGAGCACCTTGATTTAGCGACCCCGGTTTTCCTCCCTGTCACCGCCGACACCTGCGAGGGCCTGAAAGCCGATGGCGCGAAAGCCCTCGACGCTCTCACCGACGCGGAACTGGCGGCAGTACTGGTCATCCAGAATCTGGCGCAGGCGTCGGAAAAAGACCTGACCTGCGAAGCAGCAGAGAAGATTCTGGCGCGGCTGATCGGCTGGTCTGTCGACAGCCGCTCTTCTTTATTGTCGGAAGCGCGTCGCCTGTTCGACCCGCGCAAGCTGTATTTCGGCCTTGATGCGATCAAACACCTGAACCTGCGTTTGCTGCTGGCCGAGGAGGTCTCGGCGGGGGATTACCTGCTGCCCGATGGCAAGTGGGACGTTGAGTACAAGGTTCGTCATCACCAGAAAAACAACCCGTTCAGCCAGCAGATGGTCACACCGCGTTTTCGCGAGCGCTGGTTGAGTGCGGCTCAGGACAAGCTGGTTCGCACCTTTCGCGCCAATCTGGATGAAGACCTGCACGTGCAGGGCTACGCGGGTATCGGCAAGAGCCATTTGCTGGGCGTGCTGATCGAGTGCCTGCGTCCGGAGCGCACGCTGTTGCTGGCGCGCACGCCGGGCAAATTGAACACGCTGCGCGCGCGTTTGAAGGGCGGGCATGGCAAGGGCAAGGGGCCGGGTTCGACGTTCAAGGCGTTTGCCCAGGCGTTGTTGCGTGGCCCACGTGCGGCGCCTGAGACTGCGGTGTTTCGCGGGCCGAGCAAGCAGGCGTTGGCCGAGGAATTGAACATCCTCGGTTTTCGCGATCATGGCGCGCAGGCCACGCTGGACATCTGCCTCAAGGTGCTGGAGGGCTATTGCCAGTCGTGGGATCACAGCCTGTCCGGCAAACATTTGCCGCACTTCAATCAGCCGCTGGGCAGCGTCGACAGTCAGGTGTTGCTGGAGTATTCGAGCCGCCTGTGGGTTTACCTTGAGGCCAATCCGGCGTGGGGCGGGCAGACCGGCTTCGAGGCGCTGTGGATGATCAAGCGCGCCAATCTGCAGGGCTGCTCGATGCCCGACCGTTACACCCATGTGCTGATCGACGAGAGCCAGGACATCCCGCCGGCGCTGCTGCAGATCATCGAGCGCGGGCGGCAGGTGCTGATCACCCTGGGCGACGAGTATCAGCAGGCCGGGCGGGTGAGGGTCAAGCGTGAGCGCACGGTGCGCCAGACCGACATCAGCTTTTCCGTGCGCTCGGGGCCGAGCGTCGAGCGGCTGGTCAATCCGCTGATCTATCAGCATTCGGAGAAGGGTAAGGTGCCGTTCGAAGGGGCGCGGGATGCGGATGTCAGCATTCAGACGTACCCCGAAGGTTTCGTGCCGCCGGAAGGCTGCGTGGTGCTGACCGCATCGCCCTGGGACACGATGAAATGGGCCATCGAACTGCACGCTGCGCAATGCCTGTTCGGCTATCCGGATGCCGCGACCCAGCGCAGCTTCGAGCACTTCATGAGCACGGCGGTGGGGCTGTCCGACCCCAGCTTTTACGCGCCCGAGCGCAGCGCCTTGGGGCTGCATCCGTACTTCAGCGACATGGCCGACTGGGCCCAAGTGCATGAGGCCAATCGCTTCGACGAATCGTTTCTGTGGATCGAGGCGTTGCTGAAAAACAAGGACTTCAAGGTCGCCGATGTCACGCGCATCAACCGGTTGCTGGGCGACCCGGGCAAGCGGTGCATGCTGATGCAGGCGGAGGAAGCGGGGGGCATGGAGTTCGATCAGGTGCTGCTCACGCCGGAGCTTCTGACTAACGTCAAATTCAAGGACGCCTACGCCTTCGATCAGCGCATCTGCGCGGTGTACATCGCCATCTCGCGGGCCCGGCGGCAGCTTTATGTGCCCTTTGATGTGGTGGCGTGGATCGAGTACCACAACTACCAGAAATTCCGCGAATCCCACGGCTATTGAGGCGGCTTCAGTGCCGCCCGGCGCGCTCGCTGGCGAACTGTTTTCCGGCAGGCGTGCGGCCAGCCACCACGTAGCCATTGACCACTGACACATCGGCATACCCCTGGTCGCGCAGGTACAGCAGCGCAGTGAAGTCCAGCGGGTAAACCCGCGAGGTGACTTCATCATTCAGGGTGGCAAGCAGTCGCAAAGCCAGGGATTCAAGCCGCATCAAAGAGCGCCTCAGGGTAGTGGTGATGAATGATGGCTATTCGTCACCAGCGGGTCATAAGGAGTTCCATTTATTTGCGCTGCAGCCGATGCCTGAGAGCCCTCCGGAAACTGTCCCTAAGGAGTGGCTGTATCTGCATGGGAACGTGTGGGAGAAGCCGGATGGACTTGTTTCTTCACCGAAAGGAGCCCAGAATCCCGCCTCATATAGGTAGGGGGGGTATGGTATGGCGCATTTACACGCTGAGAGGGATGACTTGCTTAAGCGCGTGCGACGCATCGCCGGGCAGGTGCAGGCGATCGAGCGGGGCCTGGAGTCGGACGCTGACTGCGCCAAGACGCTGCATCTGGTCGCGGCCACGCGCGGGGCGATCAACGGCCTGCTGGACCAGATCATCGAAGCCCACGCCCGCGAGCATGTGGCGCATCCCGGTTTGAGCGACGAGGAACGGGCGCAAGGCCTGGAAGACCTGCTCGAAGCCATTCGCCGCTATTCGAAATAAGGAGGCCTTATGGCCACTGCGCAGCAACACACTCACGAGCATGTGTTCCTCAGTCAGTCCCACGACGACAATGCCCGGCGCACGCTGTGGGTGGTGTTGCTGACATTCGTCATGATGGTGGGTGAGATCGGCGCCGGTTACGTGACCGGCTCCATGGCCCTGCTGGCCGACGGGTTTCACATGGCGACCCACGCCGGGGCGTTGGGCATCGCAGCAGCGGCGTACTCGTTTGCCAGGCGCAACGCCAACAACGGCCGCTTCAGCTTCGGCACGGGCAAGGTGGGGGACCTGGCGGGTTTTGCTTCGGCGCTGATCCTGATGCTGGTGGCGCTGGGCATCGGCATCGAATCCCTGCTGCGACTGTTTCAGCCGACTCAAGTGGCCTTTGGCGAAGCCACGTTGATCGCGGTGGTGGGGCTGGCGGTCAACATCGTCAGCGCCTTCATGCTGGCGGGCGGTGGGCATCATCACGGGCACCATGATCATGCTCATCACAGCCACGATCATCGCGAACATAGCCATCACCATCATGCCCACGGTGGGGACAACAATCTGCGTTCCGCGTACGTACACGTGCTGGCCGATGCCCTGACCTCGGTGCTGGCCATCGCCGCCTTGCTGGCGGGGCGTTATCTGGGCTGGGTCTGGCTCGACCCGATCATGGGCGTGGTCGGTGCGGTGGTCATTGCCAAGTGGTCCATCGGCCTCATTCGCCAGAGCGCCAACGTCCTGCTGGATGTCACGGACGAGTCCGTGGCGCAGGAAATTCGCGAAGTGGTCGAGGCCGATGGCGATGTGCAGATCACCGACTTGCACGTCTGGAAGGTCGGCCCGCAGGCTCGCGCGGCAATTGTCAGCGTGCTGGCCAAGGCCGAAACCACGGCTGAAACCATTCGCGAGCGGTTGCGCGTGGTGCACGAGGTTTCGCACCTGACCATCGAGTACCGAAGCGCGTAACGCTTGCCTTGAACAGCACCTTTGATCTGGCGCAATACACGGCGCTGGATCAACGTCCTTTGCGCCAATAATGCGTGGCAAATCAAAGAAATCTGCCCCGTTTTTGGGTCAATACGATAGTCTTCGCACCATTGTCGATACCGACACCTGATTGGAAGGCTATAGATGGCGCCTGATGACTATCTCGTAATGACCAGCAAGGAGTGGGCGGGGCTGCGCGCCAGCACGCCACTGACGTTGTCCGAAGAAGACCTGGCGGCGTTACGAGGCGTAAACGAAGATATTTCCCTGGAAGATGTCGTCAACATCTATCTTCCGCTGTCGCGCCTGATCAACCTGCATGTCAGCGCCGCGCGCAATCTGGCCAGCATCAAGGACACCTTTCTGGGTCGTCCTGCAAAAAAACAGACCTTTGTCGTTGCCGTCGCCGGCAGTGTCGCGGTGGGCAAGAGCACGTTTGCCCGGGTGCTGCAGGCGCTGATGGCGCGCTGGCCGGATCATCCGCGGGTCGATCTGGTCACCACCGACGGCTTCCTGCACCCCAACGCCAAGCTTGCAGCCGATGACATCATGCACCGCAAGGGCTTCCCGGAAAGCTACGATCGCAAGCGCATGGTCAAGTTTCTCTCGGACCTCAAGGCGGGTGTCGCGAAGATCAGCGCGCCGGTCTATTCGCACATCAGCTACGACATCGTGCCGGACAAGGTTCTTGAAGTGAGTCAGCCGGACATCCTGATTTTCGAAGGCCTGAACGTGCTGCAGACCGAAGGCAACGACGGTCAGAAACCAGGCACCATCGTGTCGGATTTCTTCGATTTCTCCATTTATCTGGATGCCGACGAAGCGGACATCGAGCGCTGGTACGTCGAGCGCTTCCTGATGCTGCAACGTACAGCGTTTCGCGCTCGCGGTGCCTATTTCCGCGAACTGGCCGACCTGCCGCCGGAAAAATCCCCGGATGCCGCGCGCAAGATCTGGCGCGACATCAACCGCCCCAATCTCCTGGAAAACATCCTGCCGACCCGCGAACGCGCTAGCCTCGTTGTGCGCAAGACGTCGGATCATTCGGTCAAGGAATTGTGGCTGCGCTGATGGTTAGGGCCGCCCTGTGCTGTTCGACGTTGTTAGCCCTGTGCTTTAGCGCCGGGGCCATGGCTGACGGCAACAAGCTCTTGCTCGAATGCCAGGATGGCATCAACAGCATGAGCGGCGGTGCGGCGAAGAATCCGGTGGGCGTGGGGCATTGCGTTGGCGTATTGCAGGCCACCATGGACACGCTGGACATCCTGCATGAAGCAGGCGGAACGCCGAAGTTCGTCTGCGTGCCGGAGGGCGGGATTCCGATGGTGCAGTCCATGCGCGTCGTCGTGCAGTCCCTGGAAGAACACCCGCAAAGCTTACATCTGAACGAATCCGTGCTGGTCGTCGCTGCGCTGAAAAAGCTTTTCCCTGCCGCTGATCCCACTTTGAATCACCCACCGTCCGTCGAATGAGCGGATCGGGGCTGGCATTTCTGCGGTTTGTAATTATCCTTACCGGTCAGTACAGTTCACTTCGAGGATCACTCCATGGCGACCTCCCGCGATTCCAGCGCCAATCACCAGCGCCTGATCGATGCCGCCTCTACGCTGTTTTTCCGCGACGGTATCAACGCCACCGGCATCGCTGCCGTGGCCGAGTACGCGGGCATGTCGAAGATGACGCTGTACGCGCACTTCGCTTCCAAAGACGACCTGATCGTGGCCTTTCTCGACAAACGCAACGAGCGTTGGGAAGCCGCCGTGCAGCAGACCCTGGCCGCCAGTGAGGCGCCTGCGCAAAAGCTGCTCGGTTTGTTCGACCTGCATCGGCAGTGGCTGCGGGAGGGCGGTTTGCGCGGTTGCCCCTATGTCAATTCGGCAGCCGAGTTCCCCGACCGGGCCCACCCCGTGCGACTGGCCGTTGACCGGCACAAGTCCGGGGTGAAGCAACACCTGCTGGAGCTGGCCGAAATGGCCGGGCTCAACAATCCACAGATTCTGGTGCGAAGACTCTTCCTGCTGCTGGAAGGGGCGTTTCTGACCGGGGCTCTGGAGAACGATGACAGCGTATTTCTGCTGGCCAAAGACCTGGCCGCCGAGCTGATCGACGCAGCGCAACCTGCGTAAGGCTTTTCCCTCTCTCATGTAAGAAAGGAAGCTGACGATGCGTATCAATGCTTTGATTGTGGTTCTGCTGACCGGTCTGGTGGCAGCGACTTTCGGTTTCGGGATCTACCTCTTCGCGCAACTGGTGCCGGACATGCGCGAGAGTCTGGGTTTCGACATCGCCTACGTGGGCAGCATCACGGCGGCGGGGCAGTTCGGCTATCTCGTCAGTGCGCTGCTCGCGGCCTGGCTCACGGCGCGGGTTGGGGGAGGCTGGGTTATCTTCGGTTCCGGCGTGGTATGCGCGGCGGCGTTGCTGCTGCTTTCCCAGGCCCACAACATCCTGTTGATCGGCGCGCTGTTGACGATTCTGGCAGGTACGGCGGCCTCGGTGTTCGTGCCCATGGTTGACGTCATCGCCCGCTCCGTCGCCTTCAAATACCGTGGCATGGCCATGGGGCTGGTCTCCAGCGGCACCAGTTATGGCGTGTTCATCAACAGCCTGCTGGTGCCGCTTTACGCGCCGCAAGGCGAGTGGCGAACGGTGTGGTGGATCGTGGGGTTGATTACTCTGGTGCTGGCGGTCGGCGTGCTGTTGGTGTTCAAGAAGGCCCGGTTGTTCGCTCGCGAGCCTGAAGCCGCAGCGGCGAGTGCTCCTGCAATCCGTGTCGGCAAATCCGCCTTGATGCAACCCTGGGTGCTGATCGTCTGGGCAATGACCTTCCTGCTCGGGTTCTCGACCTTTCCTTTCCAGAATTACCTCTCGTCCTACCTGCGCAATGAATTGAATTTCGACGTGACGTCCACCGCGCAGATCTGGGCCAGCATTGGTTTTATCGGCATGTTCGCCGGGCTCGCCGTGGGTGGGTTGTCTGACCGCATCGGCCTGCGCATCACCATGATGCTGGTGTACATCAGCGTGGCGCTGGCCGCGTTGATCCTGGTCGTGCACCCCACTGGCTACTGGACGCTGGTGGCCGGCGTGCTGTTCGCCCTGGCGTTCTACCCGATCTTCGGTCTGATCCCGGCCTACGTGTCGAAAATGGCCGGCAGCGCGGCATTGGCGGTCACGATCTTTGGCGTGGCCAACATCATGCAGGGCGTGGGCGGGATGGTCGGCAACTTCAGTGGCGGGTTATTGGCCGGGGTCAACGGGTCGTTTGTGGGCGTCTACGGGGCGATTGGCCTGGTGGCGCTGGTACTGGCGGGGTTGGCGTTGCGCTTGCCGAGGGAAGGGGGCGAAATTCATGAGCCGTCCTGGAACGAGCCGAGTATTCCCGATAATCCGTCTTGAATTTGTTGTGGTCCGATTCACTGCTCATCGTACGGCTCAGTTATTGCCTGCCCCAATTCAATTCTAGGGGCGGGCAACGGCGCGTGTTAGACGCATTGGCGATGAGCGTCGGGATTATAGGTCCACACGCCCTACGATGCATTTCTGTACATCACCACCAATCCAGATCCGCTCGCCAATCTGCTCGACGCTGATCTGCCCCTTGTGGCCAATGACTGTCCCTTGCCGCGCGGTGTATCGGCTTGGCGCCAGGCCTGCGCCAATCAGCCACTGCGCGAGGCTGGCGTTGAGACTGCCGGTGACCGGGTCTTCCGCGGCGATCTCGCTGATCAGTGCGCGGACCTCGAAATCAGCCTCGGCATCCGGGCCGGTCCAGGGCGCGACCACACCGACATTAAAGCCTTTGAGCGCCTGATAATCCGGGCGGATCGCCAGCAGTTCTTCGCGGCTCTGGAGCATGACCGCGACCCAGCCGGGGCCGTTATCTGCCCATTGGCTGGCGATGATGCGCTCGGGTGCCACACCCAGGCCGGCTGCGAGGGTGTGCAAAACCTCGGCCTCGACCGGGCCATCGCGCAACAGTGGCGGCGCGGAAAACGCCAGGCGCAAGCCGTCGCGACGCAGGCGGACCAGGCCAACCCCGCATTCCTGGACGATTTCATCGCCCTTGGGCGTGCCGCCGTTGTCGAGCCAGACAAAGCAGCTGCCCAGGGTCGGATGACCGGCGAACGGCAGCTCGCGGGTGGTGGTAAAAATGCGCACGCGGTAGTCGGCGTCGGGGTGGGTGGGGCGCAGCAGGAAAGTGGTTTCGCTGAGGTTGGTCCAGCGGGCGAAGGCGGCCATTTGTTCATCGCTGACGTCGTCGGCAGCAATCACCACGGCCAGCGGATTGCCTTGGGTGGCGGCGCTGGAAAAAACGTCAACCTGCTGAAAACTCAGGGCTTGGGGCATGGCACTCTCCTGTTTGTGCGGTCGGGCGCGGTCACTCTAAGCAGGAGTGACCACGCTGTACAGGCACAGATCCACGCGCATTTTCAGTCGATGTGTGTGGTCTGCAGAAGCCGAAATTCAACAGGATCAGCCGTTTGCGAGCCACGTGGCGACATCGAACGACGGGCAGGCCTTGATGAATTCGTTGGGGCTGATGACGCCGTCACCGTTGCGGTCCGGCGACAGGTCCCGGTGGCCCAGAACACGGGCCTCGGGATAGCGTTTGCGCAGCTCATCGAGCAATTGGTGCAAGGCGACGAACTGCGCGGCGGTGAAGTTGTTGGCCGGTTTCCCTGCGTTGTCCACGCCACCCGCCAGGCAGATGCCGATGGAGTTGACGTTCTGCCCTCTGACGTGGGCGCCGACGGCGTTCTCCGGGCGCCCGCGCTCCACCTCGCCGTTGCGGCGGATGACGTAGTGATAGCCCACGGTGTCGAAGCCGCGCTGGATATGCCACTGAGTGATATCCCGCACGCCAATGTCCTGGGTGGGGCGGGTGGCCGAGCAGTGCACCACCAACAGGTCGGTGGCGGTGCGCCAGGTCGGTACGTAATTAGAAGATGTTGCGTTCATGATGTTGCTTCCTTGCAAGGTGATTGGAACCTTGAAGGAATACGCACCGCGTCAGCGGGTCAACGGGGCAAACGTTGCAAGACGTCTCCTGACTCCCTGCAACGTCCTACAGCCCGACGTGGGATCAAGCGGGGAAACGCAATGCGTTAGTCAGGTCACCCATGGGCGCCTGTCCGCGCGCGATCATGGCGTCGTCCCGTTCCTTGAGGCCGTCGAGTTTCTCCAGGCCATGCACGCGGGTGATCAAACGCAGGATCGACGCAGTATCGTAAACCGTGTGGTCCACCGTGCCTTGACGCGCGAACGGCGAAACGACGATGGCCGGAATGCGTGTGCCCGGGCCCCAGCGGTCGCCCTTGGGCGGCGCCACGTGGTCCCACCAGCCGCCGTTCTCATCGACGGTGACGATCACCACCATGTTTTTCCATTGCGGGCTGTTGCGCAAAACCTTCACCGCGCGGTCGATGTGTCGATCACCGGCGGCGACGTCGGCGTAACCGGCGTGCATGTTCAGGTTGCCCTGAGGCTTGTAGAAGGTCACCGCAGGCAGCTTGCCCGCTTCGGCGTCGGCGAGGAATTTGTTGGTATTGAAGTCGTCGCCCAACCCGCCGTCGCGCAGGCGCTTCTTGCGCTCGGCCGGGTTCTCCGGGCCTTGCTGCTTGAAGTAGTTGAACGGCTGATGGTGGTACTGGAAGTTAGGGATCTTGGGGATGCCCGCCGAGTCCTTGTATTCATCCAGCGTGACCTGCCAGGCCCCGGCGTACCAAGCCCAGTCGACGTTCTTCTTCGACAGCTTGTCGCCGATGTGATCATGGCTTTGCGGCACCAGCACGTTGGCCAGGTTAGGCTGCGAGTAATCGGGTTTTTCCTTGTCGCGCAGCCAGGTCGGCCAGTAGGGCGGGGCCATGGTGTTGACCGCGTAGCCATCCGGCGTCAGGGCGCTGGGGCCAAACTGCGGCGGACCGGACATGGCGCTGGCCGGGGATTTCTCCAGCGGCTTGAGGCGGTAGTCCAGCGGATCGTTGCTCTCAAGTGTGGCCATCTGCGACTTGGCCGGTGAGTTGGCGGCGTCCGGGTAGAACGGCACCTTGGCCGAAATCAGGTACTGGTGGTTGAGGAACGAGCCGCCGAAAGCGCCCTGGAAGAAGTTGTCGCAGAGCACGAACTCCTTGGCGACGTCCCACAGACGCAGGGAATACTGGCTCTGGCCGTAGTAGCCCATGGTCAGGCCGCCGGAGTCGGCCCAGGCGACGAAACCGTCGTTCTTGCCGCCGTTGATCTGCATCTGGTTCTGATAGAACACGTGCCAGAGGTCGCGAGTGACCACGCCCAGGGGCAGGTCTTCACCGCTCGGGCCCTTGAGGGCATAGGGCGCGTTGGGCAGGTTTTCCTGATATTGCACGCCGGTGGCATAGGTCACGCCGTCCAGGCTCTGCGGGCCGACCTGGCAGACGCCGCCCCAGCACGAGGGCAGGGTTTCCAGCACCTTGCCGTCGCGGTCGCGCTGGCGATAGTCGTCCGGCTTGGCCGCCGACAGGGGCTTTTCCACGCCGGGGAAATTGGCGAACAGGTTGTTGAAGCTGCGGTTCTCGGCGTAGATCACCACGATGGTCTTGACGTTGTCCCGCAACGCCTTGTCGAGTGCCGCGCCGGTGAGGGTGGTTTCCAGCGCGCTGGATTTACCTTCAGCGGTTTTTTCACTGGCCGCCACGACGCCGCTCAGCGTGGCGCCTGCACCCAGCACCGCCACACCGCCGAGAAAACGGCGTCGGCTGGTGTCTTTGGGGGAATCGGTGGGGGTGTCGTTGACGGATGGCTGGCTGGGATCTTGTGGTTTATCGCTCATCACGGCTCCTGCTCGCTGACGAAGAGGTGTAACCAATTATGTCGACGGAGCCTAATCCCGCAATGTGACGTTAATGCTACAGGTTCAAGCACGGGGGTCAGGGCGCTGCGGGGCGGTCCGCCGGTAAGCCGGAAACCGTGTTGTAACGGCTCATGATCCGGTCGATCTTCCCGGACATTCGCATGCGCAGCAGGATGCGCATCAGCCGTTGTGCCGGGATGTCGGTGTCGTTGCGCACGATGCAGCCCACCGGTTGCTCGTCGATCACCGCCACGCCGCGCAGTTTCTGGTCGTCGGGCAGGTTACGGTTGAACCAGTCCAGGGACCACTGGTTGCCGATGGCATAGCGATAGCGATGAATCTGAAGTTTCTGTAGGACCTGTACTTCGCTACGGGCATCGTCGCGACGCAGCTGACGATTGTCGAAGGCGTTCTGCAGCGTGGGGTAGACGTAACCGAGCACCGTGCCGATGGTCTCGTTGGTCAGCGATGCGGGGACTCGGGGCGTGGCGTTGTCTGGCGTGCTGATCAACAAATCACGCTGGATCAACAGCGGCAGACTCCACGTGTAGTCGCCGGACAGGTTGGGCATCCACGATTGCGCGGCATAACAGCGCACATCGATGGCGCCGCGTTCCAGGGTGCGCTGCACGCGCTGGATCGGCACCACGCGATATTCCGCCGACAAATTGGCCTGAGCGGCCATGCTCTGCATGATGTCGAAAATGATGCCGCTGGTGGGCTGGTGATCGTCGATCTGCACCAGCGGCATGGCCCAGGCGTCGGCGATGGAGAACCTCAGCGGGGCTTCCTCGGCCGCGACATTTCCACTCATTAGCATCACAGCGCTCAATGCCAGCAGACGCATAGGGTCCCCTTTAAGAGCAAATGGGTGCTATCGGGCGGTGATGGCAGTTTAGCGCCAGATCATGTGAATGCGTGTGTTCATATTGCCCGGATGCAATTTTGCCCCCGCTCCGCTAGCATTAGCGGTCTTACGCAACCCAGTCGCGACGGTTTTCAATGAGTTATCAGGTTCTTGCACGTAAATGGCGTCCGCGCTCGTTCCGCGAAATGGTCGGCCAGACCCATGTGCTCAAGGCCTTGATCAACGCGCTGGACAGCCAGCGCCTGCACCATGCCTATTTATTCACTGGCACGCGCGGGGTCGGCAAGACCACCATCGCGCGGATCATCGCCAAATGCCTGAACTGTGAAACCGGTATCACTTCCTCGCCCTGCGGCGAATGTTCGGTGTGCCGGGAGATCGACGAAGGCCGTTTCGTCGACCTGATCGAGATCGACGCCGCGAGCCGCACCAAGGTCGAAGACACTCGCGAGCTGCTGGACAACGTGCAGTACGCGCCGAGCCGTGGGCGCTTCAAGGTCTACCTGATCGACGAAGTGCACATGCTCTCCAGCCACTCGTTCAACGCCTTGCTCAAGACGCTGGAAGAGCCGCCGCCCTACGTCAAGTTCATCCTCGCCACCACCGACCCGCAAAAGCTGCCGGCCACCATCCTGTCGCGCTGCCTGCAGTTCTCGCTGAAGAACATGACGCCGGAGCGTGTGGTCGAGCACCTGACCCACGTGCTGGGCGCTGAAAACATTCCTTTCGAAGACGACGCGCTCTGGCTGCTGGGCCGCGCAGCCGACGGTTCGATGCGCGACGCCATGAGCCTGACCGATCAGGCTATCGCTTTTGGTGAGGGCAAGGTGCTGGCCACTGACGTGCGGGCCATGCTCGGCACGCTGGATCACGGCCAGGTCTACGACGTGCTCACCGCGCTGATCGACGGCGATGCCCGCTCGCTGCTGGAGGCCGTGCGCCACCTGGCCGAGCAGGGTCCGGATTGGAGCGGCGTGCTTTCGGAAATCCTCAACGTGCTGCACCGTGTGGCCATTGCCCAGGCGCTGCCGGAGGGCGTCGACAACGGCCATGGCGACCGTGATCGCGTGTTGGCGCTGGCTCAGGCCCTGCCTGCCGAAGACGTGCAGTTCTATTACCAGATGGGCCTGATCGGGCGCCGCGACTTGCCGTTGGCGCCGGACCCCCGTGGCGGCTTCGAAATGGTGCTGCTGCGCATGCTGGCGTTCCGCCCGGCAGACAGCGAGAACGCGCCCCGACAACCGCTAAAGTCAGTGGGGATCAACCCGGCCACGGTTGATTCCCAGGCAGCGGTGGCCGGTGCGGCACCTGTTGCTCCGGCACCGGCTCACGTCCCGGCACCGGTTGCGCCTGCGCCTGTTGCCCAGACGCCAGCTCCTGTCGCGGCGCCTGTTGCAGCTGCAACCCCCGTCGTCGAAGCGACCAAAGTTGAGGCTCCGGTCGCCCCTGTCGAGGAAGTCGACCTGCCATGGAACGAGCCGAACGCGGCTCAGCCGGTTAGCGCACCTGAGCCCGAGCCTGTCGCAGCGCCTGTCGCCGAAGAAGTCCCGGAGCCCGTGCTCGACACCGTCGCCGAGCAGCCCGAGCTGACCCCGATGCCGTCGCCTGCGCCTGCCAGCCCCGTGCCGGACGCGCCTGAGGAAGTCTCGCCCGAGCAGATGCAGGCCGCCGCTGAAGTGGTGACGCCGGGCATGCTCGAACACGTGCCTGACGCGGTGGCCTATGTGCCTGCGCCCATGGAGCGCGATGACGAGCCGCCACCGGATGACGATTATTACGAGCCGGACGTGGACATCGACCCGGCGTCGTTCGCCTATCTTGACGATCTGGCCCACGACGCCGTGGAAGCCGTGGAAAAAGAGCCTGAGCTGCTGCCCGCCGCCAAGCCTGCCACGGGCCTGGCCGCCGACTGGCTGGAGCTGTTCCCGAAACTGCCGATCTCCGGCATGACCGGCAGCATCGCCGCCAACTGCACGCTGATCGCGGTGGACGGCGACAACTGGCTGCTGCACCTGGACCCGGCCCACAGCGCCCTGTTCAATGCCACACAACAGCGCCGTCTGAACGACGCGTTGAACCAATACCACGAGCGCACCCTCAACCTGAGTATCGAGCTGATCAAGCCCGAACAGGAAACCCCGGCCCAGGCAGCGGCGCGCAAGCGTGCCGATCGTCAGCGTCAGGCGGAGGCGTCGATTCACAGCGATCCGTTCATTCAGCAGATGATGGAACAATTTGGCGCGTTCATTCGCGACGATACGATTGCTCCGGTGGATGCGCCCGTCACCCCTTAATCACCGCGAGGCGCTAAGCTTGATTGGCGCCGCGCAATTGACCCCAACGACTTTCGAGGAGAACTCCCATGATGAAAGGTGGCATGGCTGGCCTGATGAAGCAGGCTCAGCAAATGCAGGAAAAAATGGCCAAGATGCAGGAAGAACTGGCCAATGCCGAAGTGACCGGCCAATCGGGTGCAGGCTTGGTGAGCGTGGTGATGACCGGTCGTCACGACGTCAAGCGCGTCAGCCTGGATGACAGCCTGATGCAGGAAGACAAAGACATCCTTGAAGACCTGATCGCTGCCGCCGTCAACGACGCCGTGCGCAAGATCGAAGCGGCCAGCGCGGAAAAAACCGCCAGCATGACCGCCGGCATGCAACTGCCACCCGGCATGAAGCTGCCGTTCTGATCCATCGGTCGCAGCAACACCCCTTAATGCCAGGCCTTGTGCCTGGCATTTTTGTTTGCGCAAGCCTGCATTCCAGTGTCATGCCCCTTGGGTATCCAACCGAACGCCGCCCGACAGCCACGGTCTGCTTTTTATAGCCATTCAAGGAGCCGCCCCCGATGTCGCAAGAACTGATCCTGAACCAGCGTATCGTCCTCGCCTCGCGCCCCCAGGGCTCACCCACCCCGGAAAACTTCCGACTCGAACGCGAGGCGTTGCCTGACCTGCAAGACGGCCAGATTCAACTGCGCACGCTGTATCTTTCCCTTGACCCATACATGCGCGGTCGCATGAGCGATGCGCCGTCCTACGCGCCACCCGTGGAAATCGACGCGGTCATGGAAGGCGGCGCGGTGAGCGTGGTGGAGCAGTCGCGCAACCCGGCGTTCAAGGAAGGCGATCTGGTGGTCGGTCAGACCGGCTGGCAGAGCCACAGCATTTCCGATGGCAAGAATCTGCTGCCGGTGCCCGAGGACCTGCCCAGCCCATCGATGGCTGTGGGTGTGCTCGGCATGCCGGGCATCACCGGCTACATGGGCCTGATGCACATCGGTCAGCCCAAGGCTGGCGAGACGCTGGTGGTCGCGGCGGCTTCCGGCGCCGTCGGGTCTGTGGTCGGCCAGGTTGCCAAGCTGCAGGGCCTGCGCGTGGTAGGGATCGCCGGTGGTATCGACAAATGCCGGTATGTCATTGATGAGCTGGGGTTCGACGACTGCATCGATCACCGCAGCGAACACTTCGCCGAACAACTGAGCGAGGCCTGCCCCAGCGGCATCGACATCTATTTCGAGCTGGTGGGCGGCAAGGTCTTCGAGGCGGTGATCCCGTTGCTCAACGAGCGTGCGCGCATTCCGCTGTGCGGCGTCATCGCGCAATACAACGCCCAGCGCGTGCCCGAGGGGCCGAATCACTTGCCACTGCTGATGCGCACCCTGCTGACCAAACGCGCGAAGATTCAGGGTTTTATCGTTTATGAAGAGTATTACCACCGCCTGGACGAATTCATGCAGGCCATGGTGCCATTGGTGAAGGACGGCAAGGTCAAGTTCCGTGAAGACGTGGTTGAAGGTCTGGAACATGCCCCGGATGCGTTCATTGGCATGCTGGAAGGCAAGAACTTCGGCAAGCTGGTGGTCAAGGTGTCCTGAGCGTGATTTGACGCTTGTCAGAGGCGCGGGTATAAACCGCGTCTCGTGTTTTTGTGAGACTTTTCCTCAATGAGCTTCAGCCCCCTGATTCGCCAGTTGATCGACTCCCTGCGCATTCTCCCCGGCGTCGGTCAGAAAACCGCTCAACGCATGGCGTTGCAGCTGCTTGAGCGCGATCGCAGCGGCGGCTCGCGTCTGGCGCAGGCCCTGAGTCAGGCCATGGACGGCGTCGGTCATTGCAAGCAGTGCCGCACCCTGACCGAAGAAGAACTCTGCCCGCAGTGCGCCGACACCCGCCGCGACGACACCTTGTTGTGCGTGGTGGAAGGGCCGATGGACGTGTACGCGGTCGAGCAGACCGGCTATCGCGGTCGCTACTTTGTGCTCAAGGGGCATTTGTCGCCGCTGGACGGCCTTGGGCCCGAGGCGATCGGGATTCCGCAGTTGATGGCACGAATTGAAGAGCAGGGCAGCTTCACCGAGGTGATTCTGGCGACCAACCCGACCGTGGAAGGTGAAGCCACCGCGCACTACATCGCGCAGTTGCTGAGCAAGAAAGGCTTGGTCACTTCGCGTATCGCCCACGGTGTGCCGCTGGGTGGCGAGCTGGAGCTGGTGGATGGCGGCACCTTGGCGCATTCGTTTGCGGGGCGCAAGCCGATTCAGCTGTGAATGTCAGATGGAGCGCTCTTACGAAAGGCGCGCTGTCGCTTTACTTATCCGTCAACGCAAACTGCGTCAGGCAGAACGTCGGGATCTCCATGTCTTGCAGGCGCTGCGAGCCGCCCAGCTCAGGCAGGTCGATGATGGCGGCTGCTTCGTGCACCTTGGCGCCCATGCGGCGGATCAGGTTGGCCGCAGCGATCAGCGTGCCACCGGTAGCGATCAGGTCATCGAACATCACCACCGAATCACCGTCGCACAGGCTGTCGGCGTGCACTTCCAGAAACGCTTCGCCGTATTCGGTCTGATAACCCTCGGCCAGCACGTCGGCAGGCAGCTTGCCTTGTTTGCGAAACAGCACCAGCGGTTTGTTCAGTTCATAGGCGATGATCGAGCCGATCAGAAAACCCCGCGCATCCATGGCGCCGACGTGGGTGAAATCCGAGTCGATGTAGCGCTGCACGAAGCTGTCCATCACCAGGCGCAGGGCCTTGGGCGACTGGAACAGCGGGGTGATGTCGCGAAAGATCACGCCGGGCTTGGGAAAGTCCACCACAGGGCGGATAAGGGATTTGAAGCTGAATTCGTCGAAAATCATCAGGGGCTCGGGCAGTAAGGTGACACAAAGAGCCTAGTCTAATTGCGCCCGAACCCGGATGCATCAGCTTTCCAGAGAACCCCCGGCCAACGCGCACAGCTGGATGGGGTCCAGAATGTGAATTTCCTTGCCTTCAGCGGCGATGAGCTCGTTCTGCTGAAAGCGCGTGAACACCCGCGAAACGGTCTCCACGGCCAGCCCCAGGTAATTGCCGATTTCGTTACGCGACATGCTCAGGCGGAACTGATTGGCCGAGAAACCACGGGCGCGGAAGCGGGCCGACAGATTGACCAGAAAGGTCGCGATGCGCTCGTCGGCGGTCTTCTTGGACAGCAGCAACATCATTTGCTGATCGTCGCGAATTTCCCGACTCATCACGCGCATCAATTGACGGCGCAACTGCGGCAATTGCACCGACAGCTCGTCCAGACGCTCGAAGGGGATTTCGCACACCGACGTCGTCTCCATCGCCTGGGCAGACACCGGATAAGCCTCGGCATCCATGCCCGACAGGCCCACCAGTTCGCTGGGCAGGTGAAAGCCGGTGAGCTGTTCCTCACCGCCATCGCTGAGGCTGAAGGTCTTCAGGGCGCCGGAACGTACGGCATAAACGGAATCGAACGCGTCGCCCTGCCGAAACAGAAATTCACCTTTTTTCAAGGGGCGGCCACGTTTGACGATGTCGTCCAGTGCATCCATGTCTTCCATATTCAATGAAAGCGGGAGGCACAACGGGGCCAGGCTGCAATCCTTGCAGTGAGCCTGGGTATGAGCACGGAGTTTGACTGGCTCAGGCATGGGGGTAATTCCTTGTGAGAAAACACACATCAGTCGTAAGGGTAGCCCAGGGGTTGGCCCTTAGACCAGCACGCGCCCTCCGTGGCGTAGAAATGATTCCTGCCGTCTTCACGCAAATGTCCTAGATCACTCTGGAAAAACGCTGACGGTTTTGTAGGTCCAGATACGCGTCGAACACCATGCACACCGAACGCACCAACAGGCGCCCGGCCGGTGTTACGCGGATGCCGCTGGCATCCAGGTGAATCAGACCGTCTCTGGCCATGTCCAACAATTTGGGCCAAACGTCGTTGAAGTAGCCCCGAAAGTCGATATCGAACGCGGTTTCAATCGCGATAAAGTCTAACGAGAAATGGCAGATCAGCTGCCCGATAACCGCTCGGCGAATACGATCGTCGACGTTGCACACCAGACCGCGTTTGGTCGCCAGTTGATCGCTGCCCAGCAGGTTCTGGTAATCGGTCAGGTCGCTGCTGTTTTGCGAGTACAAATCGCCGACCTGACTGATGGCGGACACGCCCAGGCCGATCAGGTCGCAGTGACCGTGGGTGGTGTAACCCTGAAAGTTGCGTTGCAGCGTGCCTTCTTCCTGGGCGATGGCCAGGTCGTCATCGGGCAGGGCAAAGTGGTCCATGCCGATGTAGCGATAGCCGGCGCGAGTGAGTTGTTCGATGGTGCGCTGCAGCATTTGCAGCTTGTGTTCGGCGCTGGGCAGTTGCTGGGTATCGATGCGCCGCTGGGGCATGAAGCGCTCGGGCAGGTGCGCGTAGTTGAACACCGACAGCCGGTCCGGCTGCAGGGCGATGACTTTGTCCACCGTGCGGGCGAAGCCGTCCGGGGTCTGCAGGGGCAGGCCATAGATCAGGTCGATGTTCACCGAACGGAATTGCAGAGTGCGTGCGGCTTCGATGATGGCGCGGGTTTCGTCCAGGCTTTGCAGGCGATTGATCGCGCGTTGTACCACTGGGTCGAGGTCCTGCACGCCCAGGCTGACGCGGTTGAAGCCAAGTTCTCGCAGCAGGCCCATGGTCGACCAGTCGGCTTCGCGCGGGTCGATCTCGATGCCGTAGTCGCCGGAATGCTCGTCCAGCAAGGTGAAGTGTTTGCGCAAGTGAGCCATCAATTGACGCAGCTCGACGTGGTTCAGGAAGGTCGGCGTGCCGCCACCAAAGTGCAATTGCTCGACCACCTGTCGACCGTCGACATGGCAGGCAATCATCTGGATTTCCTGCTCCAGGCGTTGCAAATACGCCTGGGCGCGGCCGCGGTCCTTGGTGATCACCTTGTTGCAGGCGCAGTAGTAGCAGATGTTGGCGCAGAACGGGATGTGCACGTACAGCGACAGCGGGCGCTGGGCCTTGCGGCTGTCGCGCAGCGCATGCAGCAGATCGAAGGCGCCAACCTGTGTGTGAAATTGCACCGCAGTGGGGTAGGACGTGTAGCGCGGTCCTGTCAGATCGTGGCGGCGGATGAGTTCTGAGTCCCAACGAAGGTCGTCGAGCATGCGGGCATTCCCGAATAGGCTGGCGGTAAAGGCAGTCTAGGGAAGGCGGGGGTGGGGTTTATTGATCTGGGTCAATGCCGCTGTGGGGGTGTTGTTTTGTAGGAGCGCGCTTGCCCGCGATTGTGTTGTGTCATTCCCACAGGTTTAACAGACAGATCGCAATCGCGGGCAAGCGCGCTCCTACAGACCTCGTCAGAACGAATGCTGACGATCCAGCTCGATGGCCTTGTCCAGTGTCTCGAGGAAGTCTTTGCGCACCTTGAGTTTGGTGCGGTGGTGGGCCTTCATGTTGATCTTCTTCAATTGCAGGGCCACGGTGCGGGCGGTGTCGGAAAGCTCCTCCGGGGCCACGACTTTGTCGAGGAAGCCAGCCTGCAAGGCGCCTGCGGGGTCGTACATTTCGCCATTGATCACCGAACGTCCGAACGCGGGCTTGCTCAGGCGATCACGGGCCAGTTCGATGCCGGCGTGGTGCATGGTCATGCCGATCTGCACTTCGTTCAGGCCGATGCTGAACGGGCCTTCGACGCCGATGCGGTAGTCGGCCGACAGCAGCAGGAAAGCGCCCTTGGCCACGGCATGGCCGGTGCACGCGACGACGATCGGGAAGGGATGCGAGAGCATGCGGCGGGCGAGGGTGGAGCCGGCGGCAACCAGGTCCATCGCCGCTTGCGGGCTTGAGGTCATGATTTTCAGGTCATAGCCACCGGAAAGGATGCCCGGCGCACTGGTGATGATGACCACGGCGCGGTCTTTCTCAGCCTGATCCAGCGCGGCGTTGAAGGCCGCGATCACCTCATTGCTGATGGCGTTGACCTTGCCGTTGCTCAGGGTCAGCGTGGCGACGCCGTCGTCCAGCTGATACGCGACCAAATCACTCATGGAGCGAGTCCTTTTTTGTTTTGAAGTGGCGCAGACGTTACCCACCCGCAGGGGCCAGGTAAAGCGCTAAGGGTGACCGGCAAGTCAGGGTTTCGGGCCGCGCGCAGGGTTGTCGCGGGCGCGGCCCGAGGGAGGAGGGCGTTGCTGCGTTATTCGGAAATGGCGTTTTCGGCGCGGTATTCTTCCCAGTCGATACCCAGCGCGTCCGCCGCTTCTTTATGCGCTTGCAGGCGCATGGCCTTGAGCTGCTCCGGGGATTCGGCAATGAAGGTCAGCGCCAGCTCCCAGGTCTCGATGCCTTGGGCCTCCGCTTCGTCTTCGAAGGCCCAGCGGATCTGGTCCTGCTGGTCTTTGGGGGAAAGATTTGCGATTTCGTCATTCAACACAGGGTTGGTCACGATGTATTTCGCCAGGGCAGCTTCGGTCCAGTCGTTTGCGTTCATGCGAGTAATCTCCAATAGAGCGAGCTGACGTTTTCTGATTATGGGGGGCTGATACAAGAGGGGATTGTGCGGGATGTGTTGTGTTCATGCCACCCGCCGATGTGCCGTCGGTCGTGCCTGAAAAGAAAAAAGGCTCGTCATGATGGCGAGCCTTGTGTGTGTGTGGCGGATTGGCGCTTACCCGATAGCCATCGGCTTTTTCATGTTGCGGTGGGCGTTGCTGCCCAACAGCGGATGCGGGCCCTGATCGCCATAAACGCCAATCGGCTCCGGGAAAGTGCGCAGCAGGGTGATGTACAGCAGCGCCGCCAGGCCCAGGGTGATCGGCAGGCTGATGTCGATGCCGCCCGCCAGGTTGCCCAATGGGCCGACGAACTGCCCCGGCAGGTTGACGAAGCACAGACCCACCGCCGCGCTGGGAATCCAGGCGCCCAGACCACGCCAGTTCCAGCCGTGTTCGAACCAGTAGTGGCCGCCGCTCTGGCCGCGAGTGAACACCTGCAGGTCAGCCGGGTGGTAGAAGCCGCGACGGATGATCAGGCCCAGTACCATGATCACGATCCACGGCGAGGTGCAGGTGACGATCAGCACCGCGAAAGTCGACACGCTCTGCACCAGGTTGAAGGCGAAACGGCCGATGAAGATGAAGGCAATCGCCGCGATACCGATCAGAATCGTCGCCTGGGCGCGGTTCAGCAGGCGCGGAAACATGCTCGACATGTCCAGGCCTGTGCCGTACAGCGACGTGGTGCCGGTGGACATGCCGCCGATGATCGCAATCAGGCACACCGGCAGGAAGAACCAGCTCGGCGAGACTGCCAGCAGCCCGCCGACGTAGTTGTTGTCGGTGATGTACTGCGGCGCCTGGGTCGCAACGATGGTGGCGGTGCACAGGCCGAACAGGAACGGGATCAGAGTGCAGACCTGCGCCAGAAACACCGACGCCATGATGCGTTTTTTCGACGTGTGATGTGGGATGTAGCGCGACCAGTCGCCCAGAAAGGCGCCGAATGACACCGGGTTACTCATCGCCAGCAGAGCCGCGCCAATGAACGCAGCCCAGAAGCCTTCGCTTCCCTGATTCACAGTGCCGGCGAAGCCCGCGTCGAAGCTGCCACTGAAGGCGAAGATGCCCAGCAGGAACAGCAGGCTCGAAGCGAACACCGCGATCTTGTTGACCCACAGCATGAAGCGGAAGCCATAGATGCACACCGCCAGCACCAGCACCGCGAACACGCCATAGGCGACGGCCAGGGTCAGGTCGTTTTCAGGCAGGCCGACCATGCGTTTGGCGCCGCCGATCAGCGCGTCCCCGGAGCTCCACACCGACAGCGAGAAAAACGCCACGGCAGTCAGCAATGACAGGAATGAGCCGACGATCCGGCCGTGCACACCGAAGTGCGCGCCCGACGACACCGCGTTGTTGGTGCCGTTCAGGGCGCCGAACAGACCCATTGGCGCGAGGATGATCGAGCCCAGGACAATGCCCAGGAGGATCGACCAGACCCCTGCCTGGAACGACAGCCCGAACAGCACCGGGAAGCTGCCGAGCACCGCCGTGGCGAAGGTGTTGGCGCCGCCGAAGGTCAGGCGGAACAGGTCGATGGGCGACGCATCGCGTTGAGCGTCCGGGATTTGTTCGACACCGAAGGTTTCGATACGGGAGGTGGGATGTGACATGACGGTTTCCTGCGCGCTGTCGTGTTGTTATGAGGCGGGCACCAGGGTGCCGCCCGTCTTGTTCGGCCGGTTCGTGTCCGGCCGTGGCGTTGGCAGTGGTCGGTAAGCCGACCGGGAATGCGTGAACGTTGTCGTTGTTGTGGATCAAGCGGTGTGGCGACAGGCTCTAGGTGGCCCGTTCGCCGGGATTACTCGGGCCGCGCGGCCAGATGCTCGTGGCAGGCCAGCCAGCGCTTGCCGTCGTGACGGAAGACGATGGTTTCCTGTTCCTGAAACTGATTGTCTTCGGTGCCGAAGCGCACGCGGGTGCTCACGTCGTGCATGAAGATCGCGACGTCACCCTGCAGGTTGATGTGGGGGTTGCTCGACTGGCAGTCGAGCACGGCAAACCCGTCCGCCTGCCAGCCTGCCCAGACTTCGCGGTAAGCGGCGCGGGACAGCAGGGGAGACGGGAGGGTGTAGAACAGAAAGGTGGCGTCTTCGCTGAAGGCGGCGAAGTAGGCGTCGGTGTCGTTGCTGGCGAAGGCCGCGATGAGGTCGTTCGCCGCTTGCTGGACGTGTTCTTTAAGGTGCGCAGTGGAGGTCATGGCCGTCTCGTTGTTGTGATTCTGGCGATGGGGCATGACTTTAAGCAGCTCTTACATCCGGTAACATCGTTGCCGATAAATATTCACTTCAGAGATTTCGTAACTTTCGCAGCTTTTGCAAAGTGGGGCGCCGCGCGCTGATTCTCACCTCAATGGAACAGGCTGCCCTTTACCGGCTGACGAACTCTCCCGCCGGACGGGTCGAAACAGGCGCTGTTATACACCGGCGCAACGCAATTCGAAGGCACGCCAGGCGGCGGAGGGCGAATAGCCTGCATGTGGTCGGAGATTTCTTTTTCGTTGGTAATGATGATCCTGCGGCGTCGACTGACCTGCAGGATTTCGGTGGCGTTCTCGTTCACCCGGTGCGGAAAGTCGGCTTCTTCCCAGTCACTGGAAAGCCGCTGGCCAGGGCGCTGCAGCATCGACTCGCCGACGTAATCGGGGCATGGCGTCGAGGCAAAGCTGACCTTGCCGTCATGGCCGACGCATTTGAACACCTCGCCACTGGCCGCGCAGCTGATACCCAGCGCGAGCACACTCAACGCGACTGCACATCCTTTCATCGAAGCCCTCCTGAGGTGGCGCAAGGCTACCATTGTCGGGAGGGGCTGTCAGCGCACGTAAGGCTGAATCAGTGGGCTTCGTGAGTGGATTTTTGCACCTTGGACAGCGCCAGCGCGACGAACATGTCGGCATCGCCCTGCAAAACGCGCAAATGATCCTCGGCATGATCACCTGTCTGAGGCTGCTCTCGGGAGTCGATCATCCGAGTCACCTCGCACAGCGCGTTGGCCGTGACCCACAGGCTCTGACGCAACTGGCCGATGATCTTGACCACGCTTTCGGTGCTGTCAAAATCGTCATCGTGGGCCAGCGACGGCAAAACCGGCATTTCCAGCCGATTGTTCGAATCGATGCCGGTGACCACGCGGCTAATGTCGACACCCGCCGCTGCGATCCTGAACAGATAGTCGGCCCGGGGCAGGCGCTGTCCGCTCTCGTAATGCCCTTGGGCATTGGCCTCCACACCCCCGATGGCTCCCAGGGCGCTTTGTGTCAGCTTCAACCGCTTCCTTTCCTGTTTCAGACGTTTGCCAATACCGTTCATCAACCTACTCCTGCGAAATCCGCGTTCTTGAATGCGTTTAATCGAACGCGCAATGGGGGCTGGAATACGGGCTGGGTGAGCTTATGTCGAACTAGCCTCGTACTAATTTGTTACTTCGAAGGTAGAGAAGTAACGCATAGACATTAGCTGGTCAATTGGCTGGATGAACGGGTTTCCGATGTTCTGCGGCAAGTAAATACGCACAGTCGTGAAAGCGGGGCAGTAATCCCTCTTTTTGAATAGATCACCTCTTCGTATGGGTGATTACTGCAGGGCCTGGATGAAATCGGTCAGTGGGGAGGTCAGGCTTTGGGCGCATTCAAACGAGTGGTCAGCGGCTCTATGGCGGGCCGGCGCTCGAGCCATTCCTGGCGGGTAATTCCCAGTAGAACGACATTCACGCGCTGGCCGTCCTTGATGATGTTCTGCCGACGAACGCCTTCAATGCTGAAACCGAACTTCTGATGCATCTTGATCACCGCCGCATTCATCTCCAGCACTTCGCAGTTCAGCTTCTCAAGCCCGGCATCGCCGAAGGCATGATCGAGCATCCAGAACTCCACCAGACTGCCCAGGCCTTTGCCGCGAAGCGCCAAATCCAGATAAAACGCCCAGTCAGCGGTTTTCTGTGCGCGATTGATAGCGTTGAGCGAGACCACCCCGGCCAGGGCCCCGTCGAGCATTGCCACGAAAACGGACTGCCGCGGGTTATCAATGAGGGACGTAAGCCATTGTTGGTGCTCCTGCTGGCTGATTTCGTGGGAGGTGTACATGTATTTGCGCACATCTTCCTGATTGCGCAGCGTACGCACGGCGGACTGAATGTCCGCGCTCGCTTCGGTCAACGGCAGAAACAGCATGGGACGACTTCCTTGCATCGGCTCGAATGCGCAGATGATAACCGCCCCGCCGGTCAAAAACCTGCGCGAGGTTTCAGCGCGTTATTCACCATTCGTCCAAAGCTCGGCACCCTTGGCGGCAGGCCGCATCCCAAGCTTATGTGTGGATTTCCCATGCGATGAGAAGGGAGAGGCAAAATGGAAATGAATCACGACGCACCCGGCAACATTTCGCAAAAGGGCGTGAACAGCCAGGCGGACAACGAGACCGGATTCGATCCGCGTTCGCGCGATCAGGTGGGGCCGGATGAGGTGCTACAACCGTCGGCAGAGGCGGGCGAGAAGGAAGGGGGGGACGACGAACTGGGCTTCGATCCCGATTCCCCCGATCTTGACAACCCGCAGATCGACCCGCCGCACCCGGCCAGAACCAGCAATGACCCGGTGCCTTCGCAGCGCAGGCCTGAAAATGGCGATGAACCTGCCAAAGGTGGGCAGGGGATCTGATTGACAGCCGGTCCAAACATCATGCCGCCAGAAACACAAAACCCCTGAAACTTCACAGTCTTCAGGGGTTTTGTTTACATCGAATGTGGCGGTGAAGGAGAGATTCGAACTCTCGATACAATTTCTTGTATACACACTTTCCAGGCGTGCTCCTTAAGCCACTCGGACACTTCACCGTATCTCTTCAGACGTTCAGTCTGTCGAGGCGCGCTAATGTAGTCGAAGTCTCTTTCGAAGGCAAAGCTTTTTTTCAGATTTTTCATGCGCTTAAGCAAAAAAGCGCAAAGCCCCGGCGTCCTTTCGCAGCCGAGGCCTCTTGTTGTGGGCGTGAGACGGGGGAATCAGGCGCCGAAGCCGCCGTCGATGGTCAGGCTGGAGCCGGTGACGTAGCCCGCTTCAGGGCCTGCCAAGTAGGCGACCATGGCAGCGATTTCGTCAGCCTTGCCGTAACGCGGTACGGCCATCAGGCCCAACAGGGTTTCAGCGAAGTCGCCGCTCGCCGGGTTCATGTCGGTGTCGACCGGGCCTGGCTGCACGTTGTTGACAGTGATGCCGCGCGGGCCAAGGTCGCGGGCCAGGCCTTTGGTCAGACCCACCAGCGCCGATTTGCTCATGGCGTACACGCCGCCTCCGGCGAAGGGCATGCGGTCGGCGTTGGTGCTGCCGATGTTGATGATGCGCCCGCCTTCCTTCATATGAACGGCAGCGGCCTGGGTAGCGATGAACACGCTGCGCACGTTGATGGCCAGGGTCCGGTCGAAATCTTCCAGCTTGAAGTCTTCCAGCGGGGCGATGGCCAGCACGCCTGCGTTGTTGACCAGGATGTCCAGGCCGCCGAAGGCTTTGACGGCGCTGTCGACGGCGCCACGGATGTCTTGCTCGCTGGCGCTGTCAGCCTTGATTGCCAGGGCTTTGCCGCCAGCTTTAGTGATGCTGTCTTGCAGGGCGCGGGCCTTGTCTTCGGAGCTGACGAAGGTGAACGCCACCGCGGCGCCTTGTTCGGCCAGTCGTTTGACGATGGCGGCGCCGATGCCGCGGGAGCCGCCTTGAACCAGTGCTACTTTACCGGTGAGATTGGTTGGGTGAGTCATGTCGATCTCCTGTAACCATTGAGCAGTGAGTGGATGGCGCCAGTATCGGTCGCGGATTAGCTTCTTGGTAGAGGGTAATCGCTATAGTCTGTGTAAACCAAAAGTTGTGAATGGATGCGATGGAAAACTTCAGCAGCATCGAGTGCTTTGTGCGCAGCGCCGAGGTCGGCAGCTTCGCCGAAGCCGCGCGGCGCTTGAGCCTGACACCCGCCGCCGTGGGCAAGAGTGTCGCCAAGCTGGAGGCGCGGCTGGGCGTGCGGCTGTTCCAGCGTAGTACGCGTCGGCTGACTTTGACGGAGGCCGGGCAGCGGTTTCTTGGCGAGGTGCGGGCCAGCTTCAACACCATCCAGAGCGCGGTGGCCAACCTGGCCAGTGCCGAGGGCAGTCCGGCGGGGACGTTGAAGGTCAGTGTCGGGACGATCTTTGGCTGTTTATATGTGGTGCCGCTCTTGGGCGAGTTTCTGCGGCGCTACCCGGCGATCACCCCGGACTGGCATTTCGATAACCGCCAGGTGGACTTGATCGGACAGGGATTCGATGCGGCCATCGGCGGTGGTTTCGACCTGCCCCAGGGCGTCGTCGCGCGCAAGCTGGCGCCGGCCCATCGCGTGCTGGTGGCGTCACCCGACTGGCTCAAGGCGCATCCCGAAATTCAGCACCCCGATGATTTGAGCGAGTGTGATGGCATCCTGATCCGCTCGCCGCAGACCGGGCGTATTCGTTCCTGGCCCCTCACTCATCGCAATCAGGAGCAAACCCCGCTGCGCCTGAAGGCGCGCATGACCCTGAGCGATTCCCAAGCGGCCTGCCTGGCCGCCGTGCAGGGCCTGGGCGTGGCGCTGGTGAGCATGCCGTTCGCCGTGCCGTACCTGCGTAACGGCGCGTTGCAGCGGGTGCTGCCGGATTGGTACGTCGAGGACGGCCACGTGTGCATCTATTACAGTGAGCACAAATTATTGCCCGGCAAGACCCGGGCCTTCGTCGACTTCATCATCGAGCAATTTGCCGAGCAGCAATGGGCGCGGCATTTCAGCGCGATTTGAGCAGAGAACGTTATGGATATTTCCCGCAAGGCCGCGCTGGTCATCATCGACATGCAACAAGGCATCAACCATCCAAAACTGGGGCGTCGCAACAACCCTGGCGCCGAACAGCAGATGCTCGCGCTGCTTGCGGCCTGGCGTGATACAGGGCGAACGGTGATCCACGTTCGCCACTTCTCCCGGTCGCCGGATTCGGTGTTCTGGCCCCAGCAGTCCGGGGTTGAATTCCAGCCCGAGTTTCTGCCGTGGGAGGGGGAAGGGGAACTGCATAAACAGGTGCCGGACGCATTCTGCCATTCGGCGCTGGAAGGCTGGCTGCGGGCGGACGGGATCAATCAGGTGGTGATCGTCGGCGTGGTGACCAACAACTCGGTCGAGTCCACGGCGCGCACGGGAGGCAATCTGGGGTTTGAGGTGATCGTGCCGCATGATGCCTGTTACACCTTTGATGGCGCAGATTTTTTTGGCAATGCGCGCAGTGCCGAGGACATCCACGGGATGTCGCTGGGGAACCTGCAGGGCGAATATGCGCAGGTGGTAACGACGCAGCAGATTTTGCTGGCGCTGACGTAGAGACCATGACGGATTGTGGGAGTGAGCAAGCTCACCCCACGGGTAGGCATGTCAAGCGAGAGAGGTGCGGCGCTTTACAACTTGAACCGCGCCATCTGCGCCGCGAGGTGCTCGGCCTTCTGCGACAACTTCTGGCAGTCCTCGCGGCAGGTCTTCACGTCGCTGACCGTCGACTGCGCCAGATCCGCAATACCCTGCACGTTGCGGTTGATTTCTTCGGTCACCGTGCTCTGTTCTTCCGTGGCCGCCGCGACCTGATGATTGCGGTCGGTCAGCTCCTCCACATGGCCTGCGATGGCGTCCAGCGAATGACCGGTGCGGCGACTCGCTTCAACCCCCGTGCCCGTGGCTGCCTGGCCTGCGCGCATGGAGGTGACGGCCTGATCGGCGCCGCTTTTCAGCTCGCCCATCATCTGCTGGATCTCCGACGTCGCGCTTTGGGTGCGACCGGCCAGGGTACGTACTTCATCGGCAACCACGGCAAAGCCACGGCCCATTTCCCCGGCGCGCGCCGCTTCGATGGCGGCGTTCAGGGCCAGCAGGTTGGTTTGCTCGGAAATGCTGCGAATCACGCTCAACACCTGATCGATGGTCGAGATCTGCGTGGCCAGGTTTTCCACTGCGCCCGCTGCCGTGCCGACGCCGTCGGACATGCTTTGAATGTGGCCGATGGATTCACCGACCACGCGTTTGGCTGACACCGCTTCCTGATGGGTATTACGCGACACGTCGGCCGCAGCGCCGGCATTGCGGGCGATTTCCTGCACGGTCAGGCCCATTTCATGCACCGCCGTGGCGACCATGTCGGTCATTTGCTGTTGCTTGAGCGCACGGGTCGAGGTGCTGTCGACCACCCGCGCCACGTCCACCACGCTGTGCCGCAGCTGCTCGCTGGTCTGCAATGCGTCGCCGACCAGCAGGCGCAGGCTTTCGATGAAGCGGTTGAAGCCTCGGGCCAGGTCACCCAGTTCGTTGGCGCGGCTGTCGTCCAGACGGCGGGTCAGGTCGCCCTGGCCGCCGCCGATGTCCACCAGCGCAGTCGTCACTTGCTGAATCGGCCGCACGATGCCCCGCGCAATCCAGGCGACAAAACCGAGGAAGCACAGCACCACCGCGAGGCTGATCGCCGAAATCGTGGTCAACGCCTCCCTCGCCGGGCCGTAGACTTCCGCCAGCGGCACTTCGCTGACCAGCGTCCAGCCCAGCGATGAAACAGGCTTGGCCACCGTCACATAGGGCTGCCCGTTGCGTTCGAATTCCAGTGCCTGGCCGTTGCCGTTCTGGCTGAGCAGGGCGCGGGACGCGACATCGCCCACCAGTTGAGGCAGAGATTCGCGATCGTTGAAATCGGCGTTCGGGTGCACCTTGATCTTGCCGTCAGGGCTGACCAGGTACACCTGGCCCTCCTTGCCGAAGTGGAAGTCGCGCACCATCTGCGACAGCGCGCTCATGCTGAAGCCCAGCCCCGCAACCCCCACCACTGTGCCGTTATGCTGGATGCGCTGGTTAATGAACAGCGTCGGCACCTTGGTCGTGGCGTCGATATCGATGTCCAGCGAACGCTGCTTGTTGCTGTCGAGAAAACCGTAGAACCAGCCGTTCTCGGCAGGGCCCCGCTGCAGCGTGCGGTCGGCGCCCTTGTTGGTGATGTAGTGGCCGCTGTCCTTGGCGACAATAAAGGTGGTCAGCGCGTTGTGCTGCTCCTTGATCCTGGCCAGGTAACGGATAAAGGACGCTTGCTGAGTCGGATCTTCGCCATTGCCCAGCCATTCGGAGACCAGTGTGTTGTCGGCAATGTCGCTGGCAGCTGTCAGAGGCGCCGCCAACAGGCGCTCAAGGTCATTGCGGATCGCTTCGACGCTGGCCGGCATCGCCTGTTGCAACAGGTAGCGGTCGGTCAGTTTGTTCAGAGCAAAGGCGTAAATGCCGATGACGATCAGGCTGCTGACCGCCAGCGCCGCCCCCATGCTCAGGGTCAGTTGCCACTGAATACTCTTTCGCCAGACAGGCATAGAAAACTCCGCAAATACACGCGCACAACCACGATGGAACAGTGCCAGTAGCTGCGGCAGAGCAATAAATGGGCCATGAAATTGATCGAGTGGTCAGGTTGTTAGACCAGGGAGTGGCTGTAAGCCGCTAAAAACAAGGCACCGATCCGTTCGGCGGATGAGTTCAAGAGCGTTGCAGCAAGTCATTGTGTACAAAGACTGAGTATTTTTGGAACAAGATCCCGTCAGGCGCCCAAGGCTGGTGCGCGACGAACGTGCAGAACACGCCCATCGCAGCGATTCCCCTGACACGCCACTGGCCCGAAACCCGTTCCCTCGTCGTCGTTCCGTCATCTGAAGCTCACAAAACGGTCATTCGCGGTTGATATAAGCCTCTGCAACCTAAAAAGTATGATTTCGCAGAGTCATGGACGTGAGCGCATGAGAATACTGATCACTGGCGCCGCAGGTTTCATCGGCTTTCATACGGCCAGACGTCTGTGCCGCGAAGGTCATCAGGTGGTGGGGATCGATAACCTCAACAGCTATTACAGCGTCGAGCTCAAACAGGCGCGGCTGGCGCAGTTGGCCCTTCACGGCAACTTCCAGTTTCAGAAGCTGGACCTGGCCGACAAACAAGGTTTGCTGGACCTGTTCGCCGAGCAGGGTTTCGATCAGGTCATTCATCTGGCTGCCCAGGCCGGTGTGCGGTACTCCATCGACAGCCCGGACACCTACGCGCAGAGCAATCTGGTGGGGTTTCTCAACTTGCTGGAAGCCTGCCGCGTTCACGTGCCGGCCCATCTGATTTACGCCTCCAGCAGCTCGGTGTATGGCCTTAATCAGAAGATGCCTTACGCCACCAGCGACGCGGCCGAACAGCCGATTTCCTTCTACGCCGCGACCAAACGCGCCAACGAGCTGATGGCGCATTCCTACGCGCACCTCTACGGCATTCCTACCACCGGCCTGCGCTTTTTTACCGTGTACGGGCCGTGGGGGCGACCAGACATGGCGCTGTTCAAGTTCACCGAGGCGATCCTCGAGGGCCGCCCCATCGAGGTGTACAACGACGGTGCGATGTCCCGGGATTTCACCTACATCGACGACATCGTCGAAGCGCTGGTGCGCCTGATTCCGCGGCCGCCCAAGCCCGAGTCGGGCGCGCCGAACAAGGTCTACAACATCGGCTTCGGCTCCCCGGTGAAGCTGCTGGATTTCGTCGAATGCCTTGAAGATGCGCTGAACAGGCGCGCCATCAAGCATTTCATGCCTTTGCAAGCGGGGGATGTGCTCAACACCTGGGCCGACACCCGCGAGCTGGAAGCGCATTTGGGCTTCCGGCCGCAGGTCACGGTGGCCACCGGCGTGCCGTCGTTTGTCGATTGGTACTGCAGTTACTACCGGATTTAACCGCTCTCTCTTTTGTCTTTTGCAAGGAATGTCATGCACGAACGCCCCTATGTGTCGGTTCTGATTCCCGCCAAGAACGAAGCAGGCAACATCATTCCACTGCTCGAAGAAGTGCGCGCCGCGTTTGCGGGCGAAGCGTTCGAAGTGATCGTCGTCGACGATGGCAGCACCGACGCCACGGCTGCCCAGTTACGCAGCCTGCAAGAGGGCGGGTATAGCCAGTTGCGCGTGCTCAGCCACACCCGCTCCCTGGGGCAAAGCACCTCGGTGTATCACGCCGCCGAAGCGGCCCGCGGCCTTTGGTTGGCGACCCTGGACGGCGACGGCCAGAACGACCCGGCGGACCTGCCCGGCATGCTTGAACGGGTGCGTGGCTCCGAAGGCAAGCCCGAAGGCGTGAAGCTGGTGGCCGGGCATCGGGTCAATCGCCAGGACACCGCGAGCAAGCGCTGGGCCTCGCGGTTTGCCAACACACTGCGCAGCAGCCTGCTCAAGGATCAGACCCCGGACACCGGCTGCGGCATCAAGGTGATCGAGCGCGAGGCGTTTCTGCGCCTGCCGTATTTCGATCACATGCATCGCTTCATTCCGGCGCTGATCCGCCGCCACAACGGCCGGATGCTGGTGCACCCGGTCAATCACCGCGAGCGTGGGGCAGGGGTGTCCAACTATGGCAACCTGGACCGCGCGCTGGTGGGCATCCTCGACCTGTTCGGTGTGTGGTGGCTGATCCGGCGCACCCGGCTGGACGTCAACGCACGGGAAAACGAGGTCTGACATGGGCAGAGAATCGTTGTGGCTGGCGGTGGGTTTCATCGGCCAGCTGGCGTTTACCGGGCGTTTCGTCCTGCAGTGGCTGTACAGCGAATACAAGAAGCGCAGCGTGATTCCGGTGGGCTTCTGGTACCTGAGCATCATCGGCAGCGCGCTGCTGCTGGCCTACGCCATCTATCGGCAGGACCCGGTGTTCATCGTTGGCCAGTCCTTCGGGTTCATCGTGTACCTGCGCAACCTGCAACTGATCGCCAAATTCAAAGAGCAGCCCGACGGCGTCGTCGAACAGAAGGATTGAAGCCGTGCGGATTCGATTGGCGAACCCTCGCCTGGAGTTGTGGTTTTTTGTCGCGTTGTCGGTGTTGCTGTTGGGCGCAGGACTCGGCTGGCGCCAGCCGCTGAACGTCGATGAAGAGCGGTTTCTCGGGGTCGCGCTGGAGATGTTGCAGAACGGCTCCTGCTTCATTCCCCATCGCGCCGGGGAAATCTACGCGGACAAACCGCCGCTGTTCATGTGGACGGTGGCGCTGTTCGTGCAACTCACCCACCTGCCGAAAGTGGCGCTGTACCTGCCCGCGCTGATCGCAGGTGCGGTGACCACAGCTTGCCTCTATGACTTGGGGCGACGCCTGTGGGGGCGGCACGTCGGGGTGATTTGCGCGCTGCTGTTTCTGTGCACCTACCAGAGCTACAGCATCCTGCAGACCGGGCAGATTGACGGCTTTCTTGCGTTGTGGACGGCGCTGGGCATCTACGGCCTGTGTCGGCACTTGCTGCTCGGCCCCGACTGGCGTTGGTATTACCTCGCCTGCGCGGCCATGGGCTTCGGGATCATCAGCAAGGGGGTGGGGTTTCTGCCTGCGTTGATGCTGATTCCTTACGCCTATGCGGTGCGCAAGGAGTGGAAAGGCGTGGTCGCGATGCCCGCCGGCAGCGCTAAAAAGTGGTGGCTGGGTTTGCTGGTCGCTCTGGCAGCCATTGCCGTGTGGCTGGTGCCGCTGCTGGTGATCGTCGCGCAGGGCAGCGCCGACAGCGTCGCTTACGCGCAGGAGATCCTCTTCAAGCAGACGGCGAGTCGCTACGCCAACGCCTGGGATCATCGCGAGCCGTTCTGGTATTTCTTCGTTCAGGTCATCCCCAAATACTGGATTCCGATGCTGTTCATGCTGCCGTGGCTGGTGCCCGCGTGGCGCAAGCAGCTGCTGCGCCACGACGGTCGGGTGCTGGTGTTGCTGGGCTGGGTGGTGTTGGTGCTGGTGTTTTTCAGCATCAGTACCGGCAAGCGCAAGCTGTACATCTTCCCGGCGGTACCGGCGCTGGTGCTGGTCAGTGCGCCCCTGATTCCGTGGATGCTGCGCCGCTGGTTCGGCAAGCGGCCCAAGGGCCGAACGGTGGTCGTCTCGCTGACCGTGCTGTGGCTGTGCGCCTGGTTCGTGCGCGGGTTTGTCGAGCCTCGCCACGAGGGCATCAACCCCCACGAAACCATGATGCGCGATGTGGCGGCGGCAACGCAGCACGCCGATCTTGTGCTGGTGGATTGGCGCGAGGGGCATTGGGTTTTCGCTCAGCAGCCGCTGGTGCACTTTGGCTTCAAGGACACGCAACCGCTGGAGCATTCGGCGGTGTGGCTGCGCAGTCATCCGAACGGCTATGCGCTGGTGCCTGCGCAGGCTCTGTCGCGCTGCTACGACCCGCAGAAGGCCAAGCGCGTGGGCGATACCTCCCGCGCCGAATGGTTTCTGGTCGGGCCCGATGCGGACAACGGCCACTGCCAGGCAACGTTGCCTGACAAGGCCTACCGCTTCGCCTGGCAAAAGCCTCTATAAACGGCCTCAAGCGTGCTGCACACCGGCACGCTTGAGCAGCTTCTTGCAGCGCTCCGACAGGTGAACCACGCGCAGGTGCTTGCCGGCTTTCTCGTAACGTTCGCGCAGGGTCATCAGCGCGGCAATCGCCGAATAGTCGACGAAGCGCAGATGGCGGCAATCCAGGGTGGCGATGGCGGGATCTTGCGCCGGGTCGAACTGGTTGAGAAAGGTCGTGGTCGAGGCGAAGAACAGCGTGCCGTGCAGCTGGTACAGCTTGCTACCGTCGGGCTCAAGGTGGCTGTCGGCATACAGCTCGCGGGCCTGTTGCCAGGCAAAGTTCAGCGCGGCGATGAGGATGCCGAACAGCACAGCGGTGGCCAGATCGGTGAGCACGGTGACGATGGTCACGGCGATGATCGCCAGCACGTCGTTGAGCGGCACTTTGCGCAGCACCCGCAGCGAGGCCCAGGCGAAGGTCTGCTGCGACACCACGAACATCACCCCCACCAGCGCCGCCAGCGGAATGCGCTCGATCAGCGGCGACAGAAACAGCACGAACATCAGGATCATCACCCCGGCGACGATGCCCGACAGGCGACCTCGGCCTCCTGAACTGAGGTTGATCACGGTCTGGCCGATCATCGCGCAACCGCCCATGCCGCCGCACACGCCCGAGGCAATGTTGGCCACGCCCAGCGCCACGCACTCGCGGTCCGGGTAGCCACGGCTTTCGGTGATCTCATCGGTGAGGTTAAGGGTCAGCAGGGTTTCCAGCAGGCCGACCAGCGCCATGAGGATCGCATAGGGCGCGATGATGCCCAAGGTTTCGAGGTTCCACGGCACGTCCGGCAGGGCGAGGCTCGGCAGGCCGCCAGCGATGTGGGCCATGTCGCCGAGGGTGCGGGTCGGCAGGCTGAAGCAGTAGACCAGCAAGCCAACGCCTAAGATCGCGACGAGGGCAGGGGGCACCGAACGGGTCAGGCGCGGCAGCAGGTAGACGACTGCCATGGTCAGCGCGACGAGGCCGAGCATCAGGTACAAGGGCGTGCCACTGAGCCAGTCTTCGCCGCTTTTGAAATGCTCCAGCTGGGCCATGGCGATGACGATGGCCAGGCCGTTGACGAAGCCAAGCATCACCGGATACGGCACCATCCGCACCAGTTTGCCCAGGCGCAGCAGGCCGAACGCGATCATCACCAGCCCGCCCAGCAACACCGTCGCCAACAGGTATTGCACGCCGTGCTGCACCACCAGCGCAACGATCACCACGGCCATCGAGCCTGCTGCGCCCGACACCATGCCCGGCCTGCCGCCGAACAGGGCAGTGAGGGTGCAGATGATGAACGCGCCATACAGGCCCATCAGCGGGTTGAGGTGGGCGACCAGGGCAAAGGCGATGCACTCGGGGACGAGGGCGAACGAGGTAGTAAGGCCGGCAAGGACGTCGGCGCGCAGGCGAGCGGGTTTCATGGGGTACCTGAAGGACGGGGATGCAAAGGGTGGGGATGTTACGGAATGTAAGCCGTCAGGTCGACGAACCAATGCTTCTGTTCAGAAGAATAGGGGGTTCCAAGGTTCATGCAGAACCTGTGGGAGCCGGCTTGCTGGCGAAAGCGGTGTGTCAGACAACATGACTTTGAATGGCACACCGCTTTCGCCAGCGAGCCGGCTCCCACGGCCTTCGGCCAGAATCAAAAGCAGATTGCTGGCGTCTATACCCGCGTCCGAGCGCAAATGAATTTATCTCAGTGTCCAGTCAAGCCCGATTGTGTAACGATGTTTGGCTCAAATGATGACTGCTCATTGCCAAGGACAGCACCCCGATGCTCGCCGCACTCAGACATTACCCTGCCTCAGTCAATCTCCTGCTGTCCTCGTCGCTGTTTCTGACGCTGGGCAGGGCGATCACCTTGCCGTATCTGGTGATTTATCTGTCCTCCAATTTCACGCTGGGCATCAGCGACATCGGCATGATCGTCGGCAGCGCGCTGATCGTAGGTTCCTTGCTGAGCCTCTACGGCGGCTACCTCACCGACAAACTGTCGAGTTACAAGCTGATCCTGTGTTTCACCGGATTCTTCTTCGTCGGCTTCATCGGCATGTGCCTGACGGGGCGGTTGTGGCTGTTCTTTCTGTTTCTGGTGTCGTTCAACTTCGCCTATTCGGTGATCGACATCGTGGTCAAGGCCGCGTTCGGCAAGCTGCTGCCGGTGGCCGAGCAGAGCAAGGTGTTTTCGGTGCGCTACACGCTGATCAACATCGGCTACGCGGTCGGGCCGTTCATTGGCGCGGGGCTGGCGCACTGGAACATGAAGCTGCCGTTCCTGATGTCGGCGGCGCTGGGGCTGGGCTTTTTCGTGGTCTATTCGATCTACGGCGACCGCAAATTGAGTTCGGCGGACCCGGCCAATGCGCCAGTCTCTTTCCTCGCTGTGGGGCGGATTCTGCTCAAGGACTATCGGCTGGTCTGCTTCACCGCGGGCGGTGTGCTCAGCGCCGTGGTGTTCGGCCAGTTCACGGCTTACATCTCGCAGTATCTGGTGACGACAAGCACCCCGGAATTCACCTACGAGGTCATCAGCTCGGTGGTCGCCGTCAACGCGACAGTGGTGATCTGCCTGCAGTATTTCGTCGGCAAACACATCAGCCATCAGCACCTCAATCAGTGGCTGACGGCCGGTTTCAGCCTGTTCCTGATGGGCGTGGTCGGCTTCGCGATGTCGAGCACCGTGCTGCATTGGGCCCTGGCCGTGGCGGTGTTCACCCTGGGCGAGATCATCGTCTTCCCGGCCGAATACATGTTCATCGACCGCATCGCCCCGACCCACCTGCGCGGCATGTATTACGGCGCGCAGAACCTGTCCAACCTTGGCGGCGCACTGGGGCCGGTGTTGTGCGGTTTTGCCCTGGCCACGCAGCCTCCGGCGTTCATGTTCTATATGCTGGCGGGCTTTATCGTGGCGGGCGGCTGTTTCTATCTGTTGGGGGCTTCGTACTCCAAGCGCCACGAACAACCTTCCAACCCCGGTGATCCGTTTCGATGAGTGCGCTTTCTCCACTGGATGCCTGGCAACAGGCGGTCGACACACAAGGTTTTCAGCCCGACGCCGCCCAGCGCGAGGCCGCGCAGCAATTGCAGGCCTGCTGGCAGGCGCTGCGTGACGGCAAGCCTCACGCCGGGCTCAAGGGCGTCTACCTCTGGGGCCCGGTGGGGCGCGGCAAGACCTGGCTCATGGACCGGTTTTTCGAGGGCCTGACCGTGCCGGCGCGGCGTCAGCATTTTCATCACTTCATGCGCTGGGTGCATCAGCGCCTGTTTCAACTGACCGGCGTCCCCAAGCCCCTTGAGGTGCTGGCCCACGAACTGGCCCAGGACGTGCGCGTGCTGTGTTTCGACGAGTTGTTCGTCAACGACATCGGTGATGCGGTGATCCTCGGCGGCCTGCTGCGGGCGATGTTCGAGGAGGGCGTGGTGCTGGTCTGCACCTCCAACCAGTTGCCCGAGCAGCTGTATTCCACCGGGCACAACCGCGAGCGTTTCGTCCCAGCGATCACCGCCATCAACCACTACATGAATGTGGTGTCGGTGGACGGCGGGGAAGATCATCGTCTGCATCCCGGCCAGGCGCAGCAGCGTTATTGGGTCACGCAGGACACAGGCCCGAGCGCGCTGGTGGAGGTGTTCGAAACCCTGAGCAGTGGCGAGCTGGTGTCGATCCGGCCGGTGCCGTTGGGGCGTCGGCATTTGCCGGTGGTGCGGTGCAGCAAGACCGTGGTCTGGTGCCGTTACAAGGACCTGTGCGAGCAGCCGCTGGCGGCGATGGACTTCATCGAATTGTGTGATCGCTATCGGGCCGTGTTGCTCAGTGAAGTGCCAGCCTTGAGCGCGCCCCAGCGTGAAGGCCGCATTGCGCGGGGCACCGAGGATGGCGTGGAGCAAGTGGTGGCGGGGGATCGCGAGCTGCCGCAGTTGTCACCTTACGATGACGGCGTGCGCAGGTTCATTGCCTTGGTGGACGAGTGCTATGACCGCAAGGTGCCGCTGTATGTGGAAGCGGCGATGCCGATGCAGGATCTGTACACCGAGGGTTATCTGGCGTTTGCCTTTCGCCGCACGTTGAGCCGGTTGCAGGAGATGCAGCTGGCGCGGTTTGGGCGGTGATGCGCTGGCGCTTTTGATTCTGGCCGAAGGCCGTAGGAGCGCGCTTGTCCGCGATGGCGTTGTGTCATGCAGCGGGTATGTTTCAGATACACCGCCATCGCGGGCAAGCGCGCTCCTACAATGAGCTTTCTCGATCAGGCGTTATCACGCCGCTTCTGCGCCAACACATGCTTGGTCCCTTCACCCACCAGCACCATGACCCCCAGCCAGATCGGCAGGTAGGTCATCCACTCGTCGCGACCGATGCTTTCACCCAGTAGCAGCGCCACACCCACCAGCAACACCGGCTCCACATAACTCAACAGCCCGAACACGCTGAACGCCAGCAGGCGACTGGCGAGGATGTAGCTGACCAGCGCCAGCGCGCTGATTGCCCCCAGTATCGGGATCAGCAGGTAGAAGCGCGGGTAGGTTTCGACGACGCTCGGGTTGCCCTTGCAGATGAACAGCACCGCCACCGGCAGGATCATCAGCATGTCCCACCACAGCCCGCCCAGGTTGTCGGTCTTGAGCTTGCGCCGCAGGATGAAATACAGCGGATAGCCCAGGCACACCACCAGCGTTTCCCAGGAAAACGATCCCAGGCGCAGCAGTTCATTACCCACACCGACCACCGCACAGCACGCGGCGATTTTCTGCAGGTAGGACAGTCGCTCGCCATAGACCACACGCCCGGTAAGGATCATGGTCAGCGGCAGCAAAAAGTAACCCAGCGACACTTCCAGGCTGCGCCCATGCAGCGGCGCCCACAGGAACAGCCACAACTGCACGCCCATCAGCGACGCCGACAGGGCAATCGCCCCCAGCAACGCGGGCGTCTGACGCACCCGTGCGCCCAGTGCCCGGACCAGTTTCCAGTCCCCGCTCGACAACATGAAGATCGTCACGCAGGGCAGGGTCAGCAGCATGCGCCAGCCGAATATTTCTTCTCCACTCAAAGGGTTCAGCAATGAGGTGTAGTAGTACATGACCGCGAAGAGGCAGGAGGCCATGACCGATAACGCAACACCCTTGTACACAGGGGCTCCTTGGTTCGGTTCAATTGATAGGTTTGCAATTGCCTTCTGATGCCTGACTCTGACGGCCCGCTTGCAGGAAGCGCGCGAAGTTTAGCGCAAGCGTCAACCGCCGTTCGCCCGCATTCTGGTAAACACCAGATGGGCTGGCAGTAAACGATGCACGTTTGGCAGAGAACGAGACCGTGCGCCGATTGAGGCAAAAATGGCTGTCCCGCAGACCTCTCCTCAACGCGCCACACCGGCGCAACGTATCGAGGAATAACGCCATGACCCAAGAAATCGCCGGTATCAAAATCCCTGACAGCGCCCTGGCTCGCGCCACCACCGAATACATCCGTGACGAAGAAGACGATCTGCTCTTCAACCACTCCCGCCGCGTATTCCTCTGGGGCGCGTTGACCGGCGAGCGTAAAGGCCTGAAGTACGACGCAGAGCAGCTCTACATTGGCGCGATGTTCCACGATCTGGGCCTGGTGAAGAAACACAGCAGCCCGGACCTGCGCTTCGAAGTCGACGGCGCCAACGCAGCCCGCGCGTTCGCCAAGCCGTTCGGGTTATCTGAAGGCGATCTGGAACAGATCTGGTTGTCGATCGCTCTGCACACCACACCGGGTGTGCCCGAGCATCTGCGCCCGAACGTGGCATTGGTGACCGCAGGGGTTGAAATGGACGTGCTGGGCATCAACTACGAGCAGTTCAGCGACCAACAGCGGGAAGTGGTGACCCATGCTCATCCCCGTGGTGACGAGTTCAAGGCGTGCATCCTCTGCGCCTTCGCCAATGGCTTTCGCGACAAGCCGGACACTACCTTCGGCACAGTAAACGCCGATGTGCTGGCGGACGAAGATCCAAAGTTCAAGCCGATGAACTTTGTCGAGATTATTCGCAAGTCGCCTTGGAAGGCGTAACGGGTACGCGGTCGACCTGTGGGAGCCATACCACTGATGTCGGCCACGTAAGCCACAATCTCCAGGTTGAGGCATTGCTGATGGCAATCCCTCAACATCCCCTCTTCGGCATCGTAGCAACCTTTGTTAGGCTTCTTGTTCATCGGCCCATGATGGGCGGGTATTTTTTTCAAGGGAGCAGTCATGACCTCCATCGGCACCGCGGCACCGGTTGTGCCAGGGCGGCTGGAACAGTTCTCCACGCGTGTGGCGTTCTTCATCACCGGTTTCAGCATTTCCGCCTGGGCGCCCTTGGTGCCTTATGCCAAGAGCCGTCTGGGGCTCGACGACGCCAGCCTTGGCCTGTTGCTGCTGTGCCTGGGCATCGGCTCCATCCTTTCCATGCCCCTGGCTGGCGCGATGACCGTGCGTTACGGCTGCCGGCGCATCATCGTTATGGTCGGCAGCATTGCCTGCCTGTGCCTTCCCTTGCTCGCTACCCTCACGGACGTGCCGCTCATGGTGGCGACGCTCTTTGTCTACGGCGCGAGTATGGGGGCGTTGGGTTGTGTCACCAATATTCAGGCGATCATCGTCGAAAGAGCCAGCGGCAAGACCATGATGTCGGGCTTTCATGGCCTGTTCAGTTGCGGCGGGATTCTCGGCGCGGCCGGGGTTTCGGCCTTGTTGAGCGTGGGCGTCTGGCCGTGGCTGACCATGACCCTCGTCGCGCTGTTCATCGGCCTGGCCTTATATAAAGCAGGCCCGAACCTGCTCAGGTACGGCAGCGAGGCGGGCGGCCCGGCGTTCGCGATTCCCCATGGCGTGGTGCTGTTCATCGGCCTGATGTGCTTCACCGTGTTCCTCACCGAAGGCGCGATGCTGGACTGGAGCGCGGTGTTCCTCAGTGCACAGCGCGGCGTCGAGCCTTCCTATGCCGGATTCGGCTACGCGGTGTTTGCCCTGGCGATGGCCATCGGCCGTTTGTGCGGTGACCCGGTGGTGCGCCGTTTGGGGGTGCACAAGATCATCCTCTTCGGCGGTTTGTGCGCGGCGGTCGGCATGGCCGTGGCGACCTTGATCCCCCATTGGCAGGCCGCGCTGTGCGGCTACGCGCTGGTGGGCATCGGCTGCTCCAACATCGTGCCGGTGTTCTACAGCGCGGTGGGACGGCAGAAGACCATGCCGGAAAACGTCGCCGTCCCGGCCATCACCACCCTGGGCTACATCGGCATTCTGATGGGCCCGGCGGGGATCGGTTTTGTCGCCCACCTCAGCAGCCTCGGCGTGGCGTTTCTGATCATCGCCGTGATGCTGCTGGGTGTGGCGCTCAGTGGGCGCTATTTGAAGGTGTGACGCTCAAAGCGCACGCGCGGTGCCCGATACGCGGATCGAACTGCCGGGCACGTCGCTGAATTCGGCACGAATCCGCGAGCGGCTGCCCATGTCTTCGCCCTGCACGATGTCGATGGCGCCGCCGTGGTGCCAGCCGATGTCGCGCAGGTAACCGGCAAATGCCGCACTCGCAGCGCCCGTGGCCGGGTCTTCGTACACGCCACCGAAGGCAAACGGGTTGCGCGTGTGGAACAGGCGAGGGGATTCGGCGAACACCAGCAGAATCGTCACCAACCCTTCGCGCACCATCAGTTCACGCCCGGCGTCAAAGTCATAGCGCATGTTTTTGAGGGTTTCGCGACGATTGAGTGCCAGCACCAGATGCTGCGCGCCGCCGTTGATTAACGCGGGCGGGATGCGCAGGTCAATGTCTTCGGCCTGCAAGTCGAACAGCCCCATGGTCTGGCTGAGCACTTCTCGGCCCACCGGCTGGCTGTGGGTGGGCGGCGATTGCAGCGCGGCGCAGGTCAGTGCGCCTTGTCGGTGGCCTTCGACGCTGATCTGCGCGTTATTCAGATACAGCCTGTACTCACCCTCGCCATAACGCCCGGCCAACGCTGCGCCCAGCGCAATGGTGGCGTGGCCGCAGAACGGCACTTCGGCTTGCGGCGAGAAGTAGCGCACCCGCCAGCCATCGCCTTCGGGAATGGCGAACGCCGTTTCCGAATAGCCGACTTCTTTGGCAGTGGCCTGCAGGGTGGTGTCGTCGGGGAAGATCTCGCCGATCCACACGCCCGCAGGATTGCCGCCCTGATCTGCGTCGGAAAAAGCCGAAAGTCTGAGGATGTCCAGTGCCATGTTCGCGCAAGCCTTGAGCGTTTAAGAAGGCCCGATTGTGGTCGACGCGGGCAGGGCGCACCAACGAAAAGTGCTGATGCGTCGGATTCAAACCGTTGATGCAGCGATGAGCTGCAAGCCACAAGCGGGTGTCGCGCAGCCCGCCTGCAGTGCAACTTGCCGCTGCTACTGAGGGATCATCGCAAAACCCACACCAAACCGATTCCAGGCGTTGATGGTGGCGATGGCCAGGGTGATGTTCGCCACATCGGCTTCACTGTAGTGCTCAAGCAGCGTTTCGTACTGATCCTGTGGCGCGTGGTGGATCGACAGTTGGGTCAGGCTTTCGACCCAGGCCAGCACGGCTTTTTCCTTGTCGCTGAAGAAGGTGGTTTCGGCCCAGACGCTCAGGGTCTGCAGGCGGGCTTCGGTTTCTCCGGCCTTGCGCGCATCGTTGGCGTGCAGGTTGACGCAGTAGGCGCAGCCGTTGATCTGCGAAGCGCGCAGACGAATCAGCTCCAGCAGCGAGTTTTCAAGGCCGGATTTGGCCAGTGCGGTTTCCAGGCCGACCATGGCTTTGTAGGCTTCTGGCGATTTCTGGGCCCAGGCGATTCGTTTGTTCATGTGTGCATGCTCCGTTGGAGAAGTGGGGGAAGTCACTGGATGTGGCACTACAGTACGCTGGGGTGTGCAGCGGCCGAATAGCCAATGAATCGGGTTTTTCCCAGACCAATTCTGTGGGTCAGCGTCGATGGGGCTACGGGCGGCGAACACATTTCATGAACGGCGCTGACACGCTTTGCGCCTTGCCGAGCAGCCTTACGGATTTAGCATGTGAGCCAACAATCACAAGGAGTCATCCATGTTCGCCGGATTTCAGAAAGACCAGCGTCAGGTCAATGGTGTGCAGATCGCCTACCGCATCGGCGGCAACGGGCCTGGCCTGTTGCTGCTGCACGGGCACCCGCAGACCCATGTCATCTGGCACAAGGTCGTCGAGCGCTTGAGTCGCCATTTCACCGTCATTGCAGCAGACCTGCGCGGCTATGGCGACAGCAGCAAGCCTGCGGCCACTGACGATCATTGCAGTTATTCGAAGCGGGAAATGGGCCGCGACATGGTGGCGCTGATGACCGAACTGGGCTTGCCGACGTTTTCGATTCTGGCCCACGACCGGGGCGCGCGGGTGGCCCATCGGCTGGCGCTGGATCATCCCGACGTCGTGACGCGCATGGCCCTGCTCGACATCGCGCCGACGCTTGCGATGTACAGCCAGACCAACGAAGCCTTCGCCCGAGCATATTGGCACTGGTTCTTCCTGATCCGCCCGGCGCCGTTGCCGGAGACGCTGCTGCAGGCTGATCCCGAGCAATACCTGCGCAGTGTCATGGGCAGCCGCAGCGCCGGGCTGGCACCGTTCACTGACCAAGCGTTCGCCGAATACGTGCGCTGCGCCAAACTGCCGGGCGCCGCGCGGGGCGTATGCGAGGACTACCGCGCCAGCGCCACCATCGACCTGGAACACGACCGCGCCGACATCGCCGCCGGCAATTATCTGCAATTGCCGCTGCTGGTACTCTGGGGCGCGCAAGGCACGGTGGGCACGTGTTTCGACCCGCTCAAGGAATGGCAGCAAGTCGCCACCGATGTGCGCGGCAAGGCGTTGCCCGGCGGGCATTACCTGGCCGAGGAGATTCCGGATGAGTTGCTGGCCGAGGTGATGCCGTTTTTGGTCTGATTCAGCGGCAGGCGTTGGGGCCGGAATTGGGCAACCGCCGCGTCGCCACTCGCTCGCGCACCTTGTCGTACGCCATGTTGAACAGCATGGTGTACGGCAGGAACAACAGTAGCAGGCCGATATCCAGCAGGAACGCTTCCCACAGACTGATCGACAGCCACCACGCCGCCAGGGGCACCACGGCGACGATCAGGCCGGTCTCGAACGAGATCGCGTGCAATGCCCGCGCCTTCAGGCTCATGGCAAACCCCAGGCGCGCGCGCAGGCGGTCGAAACCGGCGTTGAAAACCATGTTCCAGAGCATCGCTACGGTGGAAATCATCACCGTCATGGCGCCCATCTTGCCCAGCGACTGGCCGAGCACCCAAGCCAGGCCCGGCGCGAACACCACTACGCCGATGAGCTCGAACAGCAGCGCGTGAAAGGCACGCTCCTTGAGGGATTTTGCGGGGACAGCCGACTTCGCAGCTTTATGGGCAGGCATGATGATCTTCACTTTGTAACGGGCAGGCCTGCATTGTCGGCGGGCAATCGGCTAAAGTGAAAATCGTTACCATCGGAAAAACCGATGGATAGATGAGTGGACCTGTCATGAGTTACTCCCCCGAAGCCCTTGAAGCCTTCGCCCAGACCATCACCCTGGGGTCATTCAGTGCTGCCGCCAGACGCCTGGGCAAGAGCCAGTCGACCATCAGCGAAGCGATTTCCCGGCTGGAAATCGACCTGGGGGTCGAGCTGTTCGACCGTTCATCCAAGCACCCGGCGCTGACCGAAGCGGGCAGGGCGCTGCACGGGCGGATCGAGGACGTGCTGGCGGCGTCGGACAAACTGCGCCGCGCCGCCGGGCGTCTGGCCGAGGGCATGGAGCCGCGGCTGACGCTGGTGTTGTCCGACGCCAATCAGTTCGCCGAATTCGAAGCGCGCATGGCCGAGCTGGATCAGCGCTTTGCGGACATCGAGCTTGAGTGCGTGTTTGCCGAGCACGGCGATGCGATCAACCTGATCCAGACAGGGCGAGCCTGCCTCGGCCTGCTCTCCGCCCAGGCCAGCTACCCGCCGGAAGTGGGCCACGCGACCATCGCCGAGCGCGCCGATTTCGGCATTTTCGTGTCCCACAAGCATCCGCTCGCCAGCGCCCGAGACATCGATTACCGCACGCTGGCGCAACACCGCGCGCTACGGCTGAACACCATCATCGACGAAAGCATCCCCACCGACGACCTGCCCAGTGGCGCCCTGCGTCAGTGGTCGGCACCCAATTACCTGTTGCTGATGGACATGGCGATCTTCGGTTTCGGCTGGTCCGCCTTGCCCCGCTGGCTGGTGCGCGGTTATGCCCAAGGCCGGTTGAAGGAATTGCAGGTTCCCGGCTGGCCACGCAGCTCGGCAGTGGATGTGATCTGGTCGCGGCAGAAAAAGCTCGGCACGGCGGGGGCGTGGTTGCTGGATACGCTGCTTGAGGGGCGGGGGGATTATTGAGCAATGGCGGGGCATGAATATCAAAACCGCTCCGATCTAGCGCGCTGCCCGTTTTTCGCTTGTGACCGGAGGTCTACGGCCTGCGGCCAGAATCAAAAGCTCAGTCCCCTTCAATCCGCGATGGCATCGAGCACAAACCCCGCTGGCATTTCCTGCGCGTACTCGTTCATCACCTCCCGCGTCAGGCCGACGATGTCCTCTACCAGCTCCATCCCCGCGCCTGTGCGCCAACTGGCGATGATGTCCATGACCGGCGGCAGTGGCACGTTTTCGATCAGGGTCAGCACCCCTTGCGCCAGTTCCCCGCGCACCAGCGTCACGGGCAGCGCGCCGATGCCAAAGCCGTCGCGCACCAGCCGGGTAATCGCCGAAGCCGAGTTCACGCAGTTGATGCGCGGGGTAACGATGTCGGCAGTGTGCAGCATGTTGAGGATGTCCTGGTGCGGCCGCGAGTTGCGCGAAAAGGTCACGATGCGCGCCTGGGCGATCTCTTCCAGCGTCACGTCCGGACGGTCGAACGCAGAGCCCGCCGGCACCACCCAATGCAGCGGATAGCGCGCCAGCATGGCGTTGCGCACGCTGTCGAAACGCAGCACGTCGGTCTGGAAAATGATGTCCTGATAGCCCTTTTCCAGCTGTGAACACAGGTTGCTTGCGGTCTCGGCGGTCAGCTCGATCTCAAGATTGGGGTAACACTTCATCAGCCGTGTTACCAGCGGACTGAGCCAGGTGTGTATCACCGTATCCATGGCGCCGATACGAATCCGCCCGCGCACCTGGCTGGGGTCCTTGATCGCGGCCTTCATGTTCTGCAGGGTGTCCATGATGTGTTCCGCGTACTCCAGCACCCGCAAGCCTTCGGAGGTCAGCGACACGCCTTTGGAATCCCGCACAAACAGCCGCACGCCCATTTCATCCTCCAGCGCGGCGATGCGACTGGAAATAGAGGCCTGGGTGCTGAATAGTTTTTCTGCCGTAAGCCGGAAGCTTTTCAGCCGCGCGACCCAGACGAAGGTTTCCAGAAACTTGAGATTCACCGAGCGATTTCCTTGAGCGGATGACGCTGACGCCTGTGCGACCGATTGAGTCGTCCTGCGTCATCGCCATCATGGATGTGCAGACTGCCTCAAAGCAGCAGGTTGCATGCCAGTCGATCAATGAAAATTCTTGTCGGGCATCGTGGTTTTTCTTGTTTGACGACGCCGCCTCGCGCTGGTCGCCTTGAACTGCCGGCCTTATTCCACGAGGTAGAGACTGGGTCGGCGAGGGGGTGAACAGGTGTCGGTTTTCTTCAGGGCCTGCAGCTGCCTGTCCAGTTTTTCGGCGGCGAGCATGAGCTTTCTGAGGTCGTCGAGGAGGACTTTCTGGCCTTCTCGGTTCAGTTCATAGCGCCTGTAGGCGATATTCCGAAGCAACGACGTCAGGTTCGTACTCAGTTCATCAATCGGTTCCATGGTCAATTCCTGCCAAGAGCATCTTCAAAATGTCCACAAACGCCTCGTCGGCGCTTCATGCGAATGTAAAGCCATCCAGACGTTGCTTGAGTTCGACGGCAATCTGCGCGAGTTCTTCGCTTGCCACGCGGGTCTGATCGGAGCGCACTGAGGACTGCATGGAGAGGTCGCGTATGCGGATGATGCTGCGGTCCACGTCCTTGGCGACCAGGGCTTGCTCCTCACACGCGGTGGCGATCAGGGTATTGCGCTCATCGATGCCGTTTACCGTGGTGGTGATTCCCAGCAGTGCCCTGTTGGCTGAAGCGGCCTGCTGGCGAGTCTGCGCCGCCTGAGTGGCGCTCTCATTCAAGGCGCCGACGGTGTCCTGGGTGCCGCTCTGGATATGGCCGATCATGCGCTCTATGTCCATGGTCGAGGTGCTGGTGCGGTGTGCCAGCGATCGAACTTCATCGGCGACCACGGCGAACCCGCGACCGGCCTCACCCGCCCGAGCCGCTTCTATCGCTGCATTGAGTGCCAGCAGATTGGTCTGGTCGGCAACCGAGCGAATCACTTCCAGCACCTTGCTGATCTCTACGGTGTTGGCCGCCAGCACGCCTGCCCGCTCGGAGGCGCCGTTGACGCTGGTGTCCAGCCGGGCGATGGCCTCCAGGGTCGAGTGCAACTCCTGCTGACCGTCGCGTGCAAGATTCAAGGATGCGCGGGATTCATCACTGGTGCTGGCGGCGTTGCGCGCGACCTCCTCCACGGCCTGGCTCATCTCGGTGATGGCGGTGGCTGCCTGTTCCAGCTCGCTGTTTTGCATTTGTAAATCGTCATTGCTGCTGGCGACCAGCCTGCTCAATTCTTCCGCTGCGCCCGAGAGCTGGGCTGCGGCCTGTGCAACCTGGGTGAGGGTGTTGCTCAGGCTTTCTCGCATGATCGCCACTGCGCGCAGCAGCTGAGCGGCTTCATCGTTGCCGCTGGCATCCAGGCGGGTGTCGCGCAGATCGCCCCGTGCGATGGTATTGGCACAATCGAGCGCTTGGGAAACAGGGCGAGCGATGCTCTGGGTCAAGCGATGGGCGAGGATCAGCGCACCCAGGGTTGCCAGCACGATCACGATGACCGTGACGCAAATGGCCGTCTGGTAAGCCTGCTGCCCGGCCGCGCTGGCGGTCTGTTGCGCCTGGTCGTTGTAGTGCTCCAGTTCACTGAGCGCTTTGGTCATCGACTGGGCGATTGCAGTCATGTCGCCGTTGACCAGTGCGTTCGCCTGATCGCCCGCCCCTTGCTTGAGCCACTCATGTACATGCAGGGCCGAGGTGCGGTATTGCTCGAACAAAGTGCCAATGGTCGTGAACATTGCACGTTCCTGATCGTTACTGACGATACGACGGTAGGCCTCTTGCGCCGCAGCGAACTCCTGGGTACCTGCCACGAAGCTTTCGTAGTTGCCGGTCAACGCGATCTCGTTGGCCGAGGTCAACAAGCGCATGACGCCGAAACGAGTCTTGGCGAAGGCCAGCGTGAGGTCGTCACCCAAGGCAATACCGGGCAAGGCGTCCTGTTCAATGACCAGGCTGGCCTGGCGTATTTCTCTGGCCTGATACATGGCGAAGGTGCCTACGCCTATCAGTGCCACTATGACCAGGGCAAAACAAAGCCGGATTCGTGCCGCAAATTTAAAACGTCTTAGCTGCATCGGTATCTTCATCCACGTGAGGGCAGGTCGTGCCCCGAATTCTCACCTTGTTGTTGGCCACGTGTGATGGGCTGTCCGCTTGCGGATAATTGAAACCCCGCTGCGGATAAGCATTACAAAACCCCGGCGAGACTTCTTATAAGAAAGTCGACTACCCGGTTATTAAAGAGCGACGTGTCGATGTCAGGCGGGTTCGTTCATACGATAGATACCCGGAGACATGCCGAACCATCGTTCGCAGGCTTTATTGAACGCACTGGGATGCTTGAAGCCTACGCTGTAGGAAATTTGCTTGAGGCTGAGTGTTGTATTCATGAGTAAGTGGTGGCTGTGCTGTTGCCTGACAATGTCCACCAGTTTTTGAAAACGCTGTTGGTCCTTTTCCAGGGCATTGACTAATTGGTGGGACGATAACCCCAGGGTCTGCGCGATATCCGCCATACCCAGCGGGCGGGCCTGACTCAAGTGTTGCATGACGGCGCGCTTGATCCGGCTCGCAATGCTTTCTGTATCCAGCTCTTGCTGGTGGCGCTTGAGGTATTGATCGTGAATCTTCTGCAAGGACGGGTCGAAAGTGGCCACGCGATGATCGGTGTCAGCACGTTGAAACGTCAGAGCGTTCACCGCGCAGGAAAAACTCAGGTCAGGCCCGAACAGGTGTTCAAGTTGCCGGGTGTCCTGCGGCTTTTCATAGGTAAATTCAGCCTTCAGCGGCATGATCCGGGCTGACGGGCAGAGCCAGTGCAGCAGACCGAGAGTAATGGCGGCCACGGCATCCACAAAGGCTCGAGGCAGGGCCATGTCCTTCGTGCTGGTAGGTAATCCGGCCATCCTCAGAGTCGACGCACTGTTCTCCAGGAACATGCAAAAGCCGGTGCCGATCATGGAGTGATATTCCACCATCCGCGTCATCGCCTCACCCAGCGTGGCACTGGACATGATGGCGTAGCCCAGTACACCCAGATGCCCCGGGTGGGCCTTTTGATAAGCCTGTAATCCGAGATCTTCGTTACCGCTGAGCACGCGTGCGCATTCGATGAACCGCAATAGTTCACTCATGGGCATGTGATTGTCAGGGCAGCAAGCGGCGGCGTTTTCAAACGCTAGTGTCAGCGGACTTGAAGTTTTCTCACGGGGGCCTATGGCCTCGACAAGTGCGAGGGCAAACGCGGTCGAAATACTCTGCATAGCGATTCCATCAAGTGGTTTATCAAGCTCCTGTTGTTCTTGTTGTGGGGTTAATGTTGTTGACTGTTTGATCAGGAAACTGGGCGTTGTGTCTTCTTGTAGAGCATTTTGCGCAGACACTTGTTTGATGGAGGCGCGAGCGGGAAAGTTTGAGTCAACCCGATCGCATTTTCCTTATTGGCGCGAGTTTACGAGTAATAACGCTACAGCGTCATCTACTGACGTTCACCTCCGGTCACATTGCTGAACAGAAAATCTTATGGGGCATAGCGGTTTTTTCCCGTTGGACGCAACGCCCCGGCCTGCCGAAAGATGGCCGTCGACACGAGAAAGGTACGACGCCGGGCAGGACAACTTCCTTAGCTGATCACGCGTCAAGCCTTCAGGGTCGCGGTGTTCCGGCACCCGACTTCATTCATTAGCTGCGCTCTGCCAGCAGTCGGCGTTTGCCGCTGCGCGCTTACGGGAAGAGGCTTCAATGACACATAACAACCAAAAATACGTCTGCGCGCTGCTCTTTGGCGGCGCCACTCTGACTTACGGCATCAACGCTCACGCGGACTTTTTCGCTGACAGCAAAGGCGCACTCGAAGCCCGCAACTTCTACTTCAATCGCGACTTTCGTCAGCAAGGCGCGCGGGACAAGGCCGAGGAATGGGCCCAGGGTTTCCTGCTGCGTCTACAGTCGGGCTACACCCCGGGCACAGTGGGTTTCGGTCTCGACGCCTTGGCAATGGTTGGCCTGAAACTGGACTCCGGCGACGGCACTGCAGGCACGGGTTTGCTGCCTGCGGACTTGTCTTCCGGGGGCTCGCAGGATGACTACGCCAAGCTTGGCCTGACCGCAAAAATGAAGGTGTCCAAGACCGAGCTGAAGGTCGGTTCGCTGTTCTTCAAGGACCCGGTGATCAACGCCAACGACACCCGCCTGTTGCCCCAGACCTTATCGGGTACGTGATTCAGAGTGGCGCGCTGAAGAACCTCGGCGTGAAATGGCGCAACGCGACCGTGCGCTCGAACTTCGGCAATGACCTGGACGAGAACCGGCTGATCGTCAGTTACACGCTGGCGCTCTGGTAGAGCGCAAAACACTTGTGTGAGCCGGCTTGCTGGCGAAGGCGGTGTATCAGACACATCAGTTGCGCCTGACCCACTGCTTTGGCCAGCACGCCGGCTCCCACGTCGATTGCGTTCATCCACTGCACGACATGTGTGACCGAACGCCTGAATCAGAGCACCCCAACAACGAGATCCCCATCATGCAAACCGCTATCAACCTCTGGCCGCTGCTCGGCGTGCTGGTCATCGTTCTGGGCTTTGTCCTGCGTTTCAACCCGATGCTGGTGGTCGCGCTCGCGGCTTTGGCCACGGGTCTGTCTGCCAGCATGCCGCTGGAGACGATTCTGGCAACCATCGGCACAGGCTTTATCAAGACTCGCACCTTGCCGCTGATCATCCTGCTGCCCCTGGCCGTCATCGGTCTGCTGGAGCGCCACGGCCTGCGCCTGCATGCGCAAAACTGGATCGCGCGTTTCACTAGCGCCACCGCCGGGCGTCTGCTGATCGCTTATTTGTTCGTGCGTGAAAGTACCGCGGCGCTGGGCCTGACCAGCCTGGGCGGGCATCCGCAAATGGTCCGTCCGCTGCTCGCGCCGATGGCCGAAGGCGCTGCCGAATCACGTTTCGGCAAATTGCCCGAAGCCCTGCGTATCAAGCTGCTGGCGCTGTGCGCGGCCACCGATAATGTCGGGCTTTTTTTCGGTGAAGACATCTTTGTCGCCTTCGGCGCGATTGCCTTGATGCACACTTTTCTGCTGGGTTCGGGCATCGATGTCGACCCGATGCATATCGCATTCTGGGGCATCCCCACGGCGATTTGCGCCTTTGTGATTCACGCCATTGGCCTGCACCGCTTCGATCAGCGTCTGAATCGCGAACTCAAGGCGTTGCCACCGACATCCCCGGTCGCTCAGGAGGTCACGCCATGATTCTGTCCATTCAATACCTGTACTGGCTGGCGGGCGTGATCCTGGCGATCACCGCGTTCATGAGCGTCACCGATCGCAGCAACCCGAAGCGCTGGACCACGGGGCTGTTCTGGGGCCTGTTCGCGGTTGCGTTTCTGATCGGGGATCGCCTGCCACCGGTGTGGGTCGGCGTTGGCGTGTTGGTGATGGCGTTGATTGCAGGCTTGGGTGGCGTGGGTTTCGGTCAGCACGACAACCTGCCGGACAAAGCCCGGCGCGAGAGTGCAGGGCGCTTGAAGAACAAGCTGTTCATTCCGGCGCTCGCGATTCCGCTGGTCACGGTGATGGGCGCGGTGGTGTTGAAGAACATCAAGTTCGGCGAAGTCTTTCTGCTTGATCCGGCCAACAGCACCTTTGTTTCGCTGGGCATCGGCAGCCTGGTGGCGCTGGCTTTGGCTTGCTGGCTGACCCGCGACACCCCGGTGCAGGCGATGCGTGAATCGCGGCGTCTGACCGAGGCCCTGGGTTGGGCCCTGGTGCTGCCGCAGATGCTGGCGATGCTCGGGCTGGTGTTCAACGACGCGGGCGTCGGCAAGGCGGTGGCGCATCTGGCGACGGCCTACATCAACCTGGATTTCCGTCTGGTGGCAGTGATGGTCTACGTGCTCGGGATGGCGCTGTTCACGGTGGTGATGGGCAACGGTTTTGCGGCGTTTCCGGTGATGACCGGCGGCATCGGCGTGCCGGTGCTGGTGGGCATGTACGGCGCCAACCCTGCGGTGATGGCGGCCATTGGCATGTTCTCCGGCTACTGCGGCACGCTGATGACGCCCATGGCGGCGAACTACAACATCGTTCCGGCAGCGTTGCTGGAGTTGCCCGATAAATACGCGGTGATCAAGGCGCAGATCCCCACGGCGCTGGCGATGCTGGTGGCCAATATTGTGTTGCTGTATTGCTTGATGTAGCGCGCTTGGCTTTTGATTCTGCCCGGACTCCTACGCCTGTCGGCAGAATCAAGAGCGTACAGCGGCATGTTTGGCGTCTCCGTGCGGCTGATATCTTGCCCATCGCAAACGATTGCGACCACCGGTGGTCTGTATAGACCAGCGGTCCTAACCCCTCTAATTCCGGACTTTCAACGGGTCAGGCAGCGATGTCTGGCCCGTTTTTGTAGGTGGATCACCATGCCCCTACAAAAAAGAGGTTGAATAGTCACAACAAATGTTATTTAAATAACAAAAATAATATCGCGTCGACGGCTCCGGTTTCCGGTCATCGGCGTGTAGACAAGGTATGACACACATGAACAAGATCGCGGTCATCGGCAGCAACATGGTGGATTTGATCACCTACATCGACCGGATGCCGGCTCAGGGCGAGACCCTTGAGGCGCCGAATTTCGCCATGGGCTGCGGCGGCAAGGGCGCCAATCAGGCCGTCGCTGCCGCCAAGCTGGGCGCCGACGTGCTGATGCTGAGCAAGGTCGGCGACGACATGTTCGCCGACAACACCCTGGCCAACTTCAAGCGCTTCGGCATCGACACCCAATTCGTCCAGCGCGTGACGGGCGTGTCCAGCGGTGTGGCGCCGATCTTCGTGCAGAGCGATTCGCACAACAGCATTCTCATCGTCAAAGGCGCCAACGCGCACCTCAAACCCGCTGACATCGACGCCGCCCAGGCCGCATTGCGCGACTGCAAGCTGATCGTGTTGCAACTGGAGATCGAGCTGGAAACGGTCTACTACGCCATCGATTTCGCCAAGGCCAACGGTATTCCCGTGCTGCTGAACCCGGCCCCGGCCGTCAAGGGCCTGAGCCGTGCGCACCTGTCGAAGCTGGACTTCTTCATCCCCAACGAAACTGAGCTGGCGCTGATCACCGGCCAGGTCGTCGATTCCCTCGAATCAGCCCGTGCAGCTGCCCTGCAACTGGTGCAGGACGGCATTCGCCATGTCATCGTGACCCTGGGTGAAAAGGGCGCGCTGTACGTGGGCGAGGAGGGCGAGTTCCGCGTCGATGGCATCAAGGTCGACGCCCGCGACACCACCGGCGCAGGGGACGCCTTCATTGGCTGCTTCGCCCGTCACTGGAGCGAAGACGGCGACATGCGCCGCGCCATGACTCAGGCCGTGGCCTATTCCGCCTGCTCGGTCACCGGCCTCGGTACCCAGAGTTCCTACCCGGACGCTGCCACGTTCGGGCGTTTTTTCGACCCGCTCTAAACGAATAACGCGCCGCCGCGCCCTGACCGCTCAGCATGATCGGCCGGGCGGGGTATTCCCTGCACTTCCCGGAGAACAACAATGACAAAGCCCGCGCTCCAACAATCCCCGGACGGGTTCTACCTGAACCGCACGCCCTGGTTCGCTTTCATCCTGCTGTGCTGCTGTTTCGCGTTGTGGGCGGCGGCCGCGAGCATGAACGACGTGCTGATCGCGCACTTCAAGAAAGCCTTCCTGCTCAGCGACTTCCAGACCGCCTTCGTGCAGTCGGCGTTCTACCTGGGCTACTTCTTCGTGGCGATTCCGGCGGCGCTGGTGGTCAGACGCTTCAGCTACAAGACCACCATTCTCATTGGCCTGATGCTGTACATGGTGGGCTGCTCGTTGTTCTTCCCGGCCGCGTCCATGGCCAAGTACGGCATGTTCCTGATGGCGCTGTTCGTCATCGCCGCTGGCCTGTCCTTCCTGGAAACCGCCTGCAACACCTACTCGACGCTGATGGGCCCGCGGGAAACCGGCACCCGTCGCCTGAACATCTCGCAGACCTTCCACCCGTTCGGGGCGATGGCCGGGGTGTACGTCGGCAGCTTCGTGATGTTCAAGGACACCGACGCCACGCAAGAGCAGCTCAAGCAGATGAGCGCGTCTGACGCGGCGATTCAGCAGCTGCAGATGATCCAGTCGACGCTGCTGCCGTATAAATGGATGATCGCGGTGCTGATCCTGATGTTCGTGCTCATCGCCTTCACCAAATTCCCGGCGTGCAAGGGCAACATCAAGGACAGCGCCAAGAAGAGCAGCATCGGCCAGAGCCTTTCTCGCCTGTGGCGCAACCCGCGTTTCACCTTTGGTGTGCTGGCGCAGTTCCTGTATGTGGGCGCGCAAGTGGGCGTGTGGAGTTTCACCATTCGCCTGGCCATGCAGATGGGCGGGATGAACGAGCGCAGCGCGTCGTGGTTCCTGCTGACCACTTTTGCGGCCTACTTCGTCGGCAAGATGATCGCCAACCTGCTGATGCGCAAAATGCACCCGGCCAAGGTCCTGGCGATCTACGGCGTGCTGACCATCGCCTTGCTGGCCTACACCATTCTGGTGCCGAACATCAGCGCGGTGTACGCGGCGGTGGGCGTAAGCATTTTCCTCGGCCCTTGCTGGCCGACCATTTACGGCCTGACCATCGACGGCCTGGGCGAAGACACTGGCGTGGGCGGTTCGCTGCTGGTGATGAGCATCGTCGGCGGCGGCGTGATGCCGATCTTCCAGGGCCTGTTGTCCGATGCCACCCACGGCAACATGCAGATCGCCTACAGCGTGCCGCTGCTGTGCTTCGTGGTCATCGTCGCCTACGCCATGAAGTGCATGCGTGACCCGCGCAGCGAGACCGCGCCAGTGGGTGCAGCGGTGAGCGCGTCATGAACACCACGACGATTGCCCTGCATCCCGAACTGTTCGGCAGCGCCGAAAAGACGCTGCTGGAGTCCGCCGATTTTCGCGTGCTGGCCTGGACCTACCCCAGCGGCGTGAAGGCCCTGGCGCTGGAGAACAATCGAGGCCGCGTCGTGGTGCTGCCGTATCAGGGCCAGATGATCTGGTCGGCGGTGTTCGACGGCTGCGACCTGACCATGCGCAACATGTTCGAGCAGCCGCGCCCAAGCCCCACGGTGATCGGCACCTACGGTTGCTTCATGTTTCACAGCGGCATCCTGCGCAACGGCTGCCCGACGCCACAGGACGATCATCCGCTGCACGGCGAAATGCCCTGCGCGCCGATGGACAGCGCCTGGCTGGAAGTGGGCGAAGACACGACAGGCGCTTTCCTGCGCCTGGGCGGCGAGTACGAATACGTGATGGGTTTCGGCGATCACTACCGCGCGCGCCCCCGCGTGACCTTGCGTCCAGGCTTGGGTCTGTTCGACATCGGCATGGACGTGCAGAACCTGTCGGGCAAGGCGATGGAGCTGATGTACATGGCGCACATGAACTACGCCTACGTCGCCAATGGGCGGTTCGTCGAGCCGCTGGGCGTCGAGCGTACGCGTGTGCGCAGCAGCGTGCCGGCCCACGTGAAGCCCACGCCTGCGTGGTCGGCGTACATGGCCGAGTTGACCGAAGATCCGTCGCGCCTACAGACGTTGAACACGCCCCAGCTGTACGACCCGGAGATCGTCTGCTTCTTCGACGGCGTGAAGGCCGATAGCAGGGGCGACGCGCATTTTCTGCTCAAGCATGCCGATGGCCCGGCTTTTTACACGCGCTACAAGCCTGCGCAATTCGACCATGCCGCGCGCTGGATTCTGCACAACGCCGATCAGCAGGTGGCCGCATTCGTGCTGCCTGCGACCTGCGAGCCGGAGGGCTATCTGGCAGAAAAGGCCAAGGGCAATGTGCGCGCGTTGGCGGCGGGGGAACGCGCGTCGTTCAGTGTGACGACGGGGTATCTGGCCGCTGCAGAAGTGAGGCAACTGGAAAGTGATTTGAAACGCTGACGGCCCTATTCCGAGCAAGCTCACTTGCACAGGTAGACCGCGTTTGAACAGGTAAAACGCGGTCTACCTGTGCAAGTGAGCTTGCTCGCGATGACGTCAGCGTACACAACATCAATCGCGAGGACGAATCACACCACCAACCGCGCCCCATAGCCCTGAATCAGATCGCGATACGGCTTGGGCACTTTCTTGTCGCTGACTACGACATGAAAGTTCTCCAGCGTCGCGAAATGCGCAGTACGCACGGCGTCGAACTTGGAGTGATCGGCCAGCAGCATGCAGTGGCGGGCCTGGCGCAGGACCTTCTGCTTGACCTCCACTTCATTGAAGTTGAAGCAGGTCACGCCGAATTCGTCGCTGACCCCTGCGGCCGACACGAACGCCCAGGTCAGGCGAATGCCATCCAGGATGCTGGCTTCGCTGTGATGTTCGAAGACCTGGTTCTTGCGGTGGAAACTGCCGCCGCACAACACGATGTTGCAGTGGGGTTTATGCTGCAGTTTGAGCAGCACGTTGAGCGAGTTGCACACGGCGGTGAACTCCAGCTCTTCGGGGATGAAGTCGATGACGAAAGGGATGGTCGTGCCGCAATCGAAGAACACCGTGTCGCCCGGCTTGATGAACGCGGCGGCCAGTTTGCCGATGCGACGCTTCTCCTCGACGTGCCGTGTGCCTTGCTCGGTGACTTTGTAATCGCTGGCCTCGGAAGGGTCGAACGCCAGGGTGATGTGCCCGCCCAGCAGGTGGAATTTCTCTGGATGACGACCCAGATCCCTTCGCAGGGTCATCTCCGAGACATCCAGCAGGGCTGCCATCTCACGCAGGTGAATAGCTTTCTGGTCCTGCAGGGCTTGCTGAATCAGTTTGATGCGATCGGATTTTTTACTGTCCACAGGCATTCCGGTTGTCGATTAGTAATGGTTTAAAAATAACATTTTATGTTATATTTTAAACATTGTCAGTGGCGTGCGGATTCGCATCTGCCTGCCGCTTGAAGCTTACCGCTTATAGCTGCTTTTAAAGGAAACGACTCAATGAAGATCGAACCCGCCGCCCTCGCGCAGTACATCGACCACACCCTGCTGGCCGCCGATGCCTCCCGCGAGCAGATCGCCACCTTGTGCCGCGAAGCGCAGGAACACCGATTCTATTCGGTGTGCGTCAACTCTGGACAGGTGCCTTACGCAGCCTCGTTGCTGCAAGGTGCGGCGGTCAAGGTCTGCGCCGTGGTGGGTTTTCCGCTGGGCGCTGGGCTTTCCGATACCAAGGCCTTCGAAGCGAAACAGGCGATTGCCGCTGGCGCGGGCGAAATCGACATGGTGCTGAACGTCGGTGCACTGAAAGACGGCCTGCTGGATTTCGTCAGCGATGACATCGCAGCCGTGAAACAGGCCTGTGGCGCGGTGCCGCTCAAGGTGATCCTGGAAACCTGCCTGCTGGACGACGCGCAAAAAACCCGCGCCTGCGAGATCTGCCGAGAGCTGAACGTCGCCTTCGTCAAGACCTCCACCGGCTTCAGCAAAAGCGGCGCGACCCTGGAAGACGTCGCCCTGATGCGTAAGGTGGTCGGCACAGGCGTTGGCGTCAAAGCCTCCGGCGGCGTACGTGACTACGCTACCGCCGTGGCCATGATCGAAGCGGGTGCCACGCGTCTGGGCACCAGTTCCGGGATTGCGATTGTCAGTGGTGCGACCGCGTCGGGTTCGGGGTACTGATCCATTACGCTGGTCATTCGACCGAAGGGCATGACCTTGCGCCGTAACGAATGGCAAACTGCCGGAGCGCTCATTTGATCTCCGGAATTCATCGTTTATGCCGCAACTCTTCCTGGCCCGCTTCAAGGCCCGCTGGTTTTTCTGGCTGTGCATGGTGCTGATCGTCGTTGGCCTGCCGGTCGGTTGCGCGGCGTTGCAGCACAAGGAGCGTGAGCTGGTGTTCATGATCGAGCCCGGCACCGCCAGTTGGTACCACGGCATTCCCGCCGACGTGCAGGAACTGGAACTCAAGGCGCCGTCGTTCGGCGTCTCGCAGAACATCCACGCCTGGTGGTGGCTGGCCGAGAAGAAAGACGCCCCCGCCATCCTTTACCTGCACGGCTCGCGCTGGAACCTCACCGGGCAGTTCTTCCGTATCGAGCAGCTGCACGCCCTGGGTTTTTCCGTATTGGCTATCGACTACCGCGGCTTTGGCGAGAGCAAGGGCCAATTGCCCTCCGAGGCGTCCGTTTATGAAGACGCACGCATCGCCTGGGAGCGCTTGAAACAGCTGCAACCCGACCCACGCAAGCGGCTGATCTACGGCCATTCCCTCGGCGGCGCGGTGGCAGTGGATCTGGCGGCAGAACTGGGGCGCGATGCGCAGAAGGGCGATGAGCCGATTCAGGCGCGGGGTCTGATCGTCGAGTCGACCTTCACCAATCTGGCGGACGTCGCCTCATCGGTGGCCAGCACCCGCACCTCGCTGCCGGTGCGCTGGCTGGTGTCGCAGAAATTCGATTCCATCGACAAGATCGCCGAGATTCACATGCCCGTGCTGATCGTGCACGGCAGCGCCGATCAGTTCGTCTCGCCGCGTTTCAGTGAAGAATTGTTCCAGGCCGCGCAGGAGCCGAAGAACCTGCTGATGGTCCCCGGCGGCAATCACAACAACAGCATGAACCTGGGCAAACAGGCCTATGGCCGCGCGATTCAGGCGTTGCTCGACGCCAAGGCGCCTGCGGTGCATGCGTCCAATGACGCCGAGGCGCCCGGCAAACAAGCGGGTTGATCGCGGCGTCAGTGAATCACTGCGCCGGCTGGTATTGCACCGAAAACGGCTTGTTGCGCACCACCACCTTGCCGGGATGATTGTCCGGCACGACGAAGCCCTTCAATTCGGCAAGCAGTTTTTCCGGGTCCTCCATGGGCAGCTCGGCGAGCTGTTGCGGCGTCAGGTTCCACCACTGGCTGGCCAGCAGGCCTTCGATGATGTGCGGCTCGAAGCGATAACGCAGCACCTTGGCCGGTGACCCCGTGACAATGGCGTACGGCGGCACGTCGCGGGTGACCAGCGACTGCGCGCCGATGACCGCGCCGGTGCCAATGGTGATGCCTTCCAGAATCAGCACATCCATGCCGATCCACACATCGTGGCCGATCACGGTCTGTTTGACCTCTTGCTGAGCAACGGGAACGCCGCCGTGCGTATGACGCAGGGCCCCCAGGGCGCTGTGGGTGCTGAGCCATTCCAGCGGATGGGATTTGCGGTTCTGGCCGATGGTCACGTCCCGGGCGATGGAGCAGTAACGGCCGATGCTGGAGACGTTCTGCAGCTCGGCGCCGCTGACGATGTCGGTGTAGGCGCCGATGCTCAACTGACGGGCATTGATCTTGACCTGGTGTAGCTTGACGCCGTGCTCCAGGGTCAGGCTCAGGTCCCTGCGCAGGCCTCTGATGCCGCTGTCCAGTCGGCATTTGTTCAGGGCCAGGGAGCGTTTGAGTTGGCGGTCGAGCAACAGGCGGCGAAAAACATTCATGAATACGACAATCTCGATGCGGTGGGTCCATCGCTGACACCTGGTCGGGCCCACCCGTTTTTTATTGAAATCAGGGGGGCGGATAATCGCACAAACGGGCACCCCTGCGAATGAGAACCGTTGGTCACGTCCCAATTTGGGCCGTCTGCCTGGCGTGTGGCCATTCCCAAGCAAGACGGCAAGTGGTATGTGTGTCGGTCCGCGTCTTTTCCATCATGAGCCTGGGTCATGGACAAATACTCAAACGGCGAAGCCCACCTTACCCATTGCGAGCAGGACTGGGTCGTGCGTGCTGCGCCGTTGCCGCAGATGGAGCGCATCGAGGCGTATTTCCATGGCCATGGGTTTGAAATGCACCGCCACGACACCTACGCCATCGGTCACACCCTTTCCGGCGTGCAGAGCTTTCGCTACGGCAAAGACATGGTCAACAACCTGCCGGGCCAGACCATGGTCCTGCACCCCGACGAGCCCCACGATGGCCATGCGGGCACCGAAGACGGCTTTCGCTACCGGATGTTTTACCTGGAACCGGCGATGATCCAGCAGGTGCTGGGTGGCAAACCGCTGCCGTTCATCAAAGGTGGGGTATCCAGCGACCCTCGGCTGTTCAGGGCGACGCAGACGCTGCTCAAGGACCTGCACAGCCCCCTCGATCCGCTGGAGCTGGATGACGCCGTGTTCGACATCGCCATCGCCCTCCAGGACGCGGCGGGAACACGCAAAGGGCGGCAATCGGTCGATTACGTCGCGGCACAACGTGCTCGCGAGTTACTGCTGGCGAGCCTTGAACAGGGCGTCAGCCTCGATGAGCTGGAGCAGGCGAGCGACACCGACCGCTGGCGCCTGTCCCGGGATTTTCGCGTGCTGTTCGGCACCAGCCCACATCGCTATTTGACCCTGCGGCGACTGGATCTGGTGCGCCACTCCATCGCCTGCGGCATGTCCCTCACTGATGCATCGGTGATGGCCGGGTTTGCCGATCAGAGCCACATGACGCGGCATTTCGTGAAGACGTTTGGCTATCCGCCGGGGAAGTGGTTGAGGATGTTGGGCGTCCGAACGAATAGATGTCTCAGTTTCGCGTAAGCCCAATGAGATGGATCTTCACCCCTTTTCGAAATAACTGTAATGACGAATCAAACTATTGCCCGAGTATCGTTTAGTCCATGCTTGCGTTAGGGGTGTACAGCGGTAGCTGGAATTTGCGTTCGCTGCTACGAGACGTGGAGAAAGATCATGATCGACAAACAAAAAATTTCGGGCGACCCACTGGCGATGCATCCAGGCGCCGGCGCTGACGCTGCTTCAGGTTACGAAGCGATTGTGGATATTTGGGACGGCGATTGCTACGTCGATAGTGCTTTTGTCAGAGATAAAAAGTGGACTTACACCATGCCCGCTCTCGAGGATGGTATTCATCGTATCAAGGCAACAGTGCGTGACGTGGAATCACCTGCCTGGGTTTTCGAAGTCAACACGTTTACGATGGACACGACTCCGATGATATTGAACGGTACCGCCATTACAACGTCCCTCACTCTTTCTGGCGATGATGTCTTGGGCAACGCCAGATCACGTGTGCCTGCAGGTGGCGTGCCGCCTTATACGTACCTTTCAAGTGCCCCCAATGTGGCGATCGTCACCCCTGCGGGGAAAGTGATAGGGATGGGCAATGGCTCCACGACGATCACGGTCAGCGATGAGAGGGGTACGAAGATTTCTTATCCCGTAACTGTCAGTAACGTGTATCGACTCATCGAGTCGCAAGGACCTTTCAACTACAACACTGCGCTTGATTGGATCAGAACTCAGCCGAGGTCAATTGTCCCGGATGTGTCTCAGATGGATGTTTTCCTCGAGGCCATCAATACTAAATACAGCGGGTACTGGTCCAGGGTATATCCTCATTGGTACGGCCCGTCCTTAGATCGCGATTACCCTTATGGGTTTGTGCACACCAATGGGCTCTTGATCAACAAGTCGAATTCTCCGTATCTAGATGAAATCAAAGGCGCGGTGTGCTTTGTTCTGACCTGAATCTCAGCTTTGGGTAACAGGAACCGTTAATGAAGCTCTGTCGTGGCGGCGATGTTTACAGATGTAGCTGTACTTCGGCACCGGTAACGCATTAACCATTTGTATTTTCTTTGTTGTCCAGCGGTGTGTTCTGACGGTTCTTGATCATTGAACATTTTGCGCTGGCTAACATGGCGTTAGATGCTTATCTCATCAGTAACGGACGGGTCATGGCCTGACGCGCAGGCAATGGATGTGGCGTGCTGTCAGCGTTCGACTGACTGTCGAGATGGAGGAAATCACATCATGGAAGAGAGTGAGCTGCCTGGCACCCCATCGCCAGAGTTGGAAGTGAATGCCGAGACGGTGCCGGACGATATCGACACCGAAGATTTCCTCAATGAGTACGGGCGACTGAGTAACGTCGTGATCGTCGCAGGGACTTGGCAATACTTGCCCTCGGACGGTGGTCAGGGCGTGTCTGAATGGATCTTCGTCATCAATACGCTGCGGGTCGACACAATGCCGATGGTGCTCAACGGTGTCGCTGTCACGGCGGCGATGACGCTGTCAGGCAGGGACGTCAAGAACAACGCCAAGCTTCGGACGACACAGGACGGGCAGCCACCGTACTCTTACAGTTCGAGCGATTCTCAGGTGGCGACAGTCAGTCCGGAGGGGAAAGTGACGGGCATGCAAAATGGCGTTGCGACGATTGCGGTGAGAGACGCTGCGGGGCGCGTAGGTGCCTATCCGGTCATCGTCAGTAACGTGTATCGACTCATTGAGGCCAGGGGCCCCTTCGATTACAACGCCGCAATGGCCTGGATTCGCGCCCAGCCGCGTTCGATTGTGCCGGATCCAGCAAAGATGAACGGCCTGCTGGTGGCGATCAATACGAAATACGGCGGTAATTGGTCACTGGAGTGCCCGCATTGGTACGGCCCGTCCTTCGATAGCACTTACCCTTATGGGTTTGTGCACACCAATGGGCGCGCGATCAATATGTCGAATTCTCCGTCTCTGGATAACATCAAAGGTGCGGTCTGCTTCGTGCTGACCTGAGTTTCAGGACCAATAAAACAGGACAGATGGCCTGGGCCCCCCGATGCATCAGGTAGCAGGCATTCACAGGCATGGCGGTTCCTGAACTCCCGGCATCAACACCGCAATCAACGCCCTGACCACCCCCGGCAGGGCGTCCAGTTCCCTCACCAGAATGCTGCGCTCACGTACTGCCCACGGCTCGTCCAGCTCGATGGTGACCAGCTTCATCGTGCGGCTGTGCCGGGAGGCGGCAGACTCGGGAATGATGCCGATCCCGACGCCCGCTTCGACCATCCGGCAGATCGCCTCGAAGCTCGACACTTGAATCCGCAATGACAGATTCAGCCCCAGTCGTTCGACGTGATCGCGCAGGAAACTCAGCAACGTGCTGCCTTCGTGCAGGCCGATGTGCTGAAACGCCAGCGTTTGTTTCAGCGTCACTTTCTTCTGCGCGGCCAGTTCGTGACCTTCCGGTACGGCCAGCACCAGGCGGTCGGTGCTGAAGTGGATCACCTGCAAACCGGCAGCTTCCACGGGTCCCGCGATGATGCCCATGTCCGAGCTGCCATCGAGCACGCCGCGCACGATGTCCCGGGACAGACGCTCTTGCAGGTCGACCGTGACGCCAGGGCGTTCGGCGAGAAAACCGGCGAGCACCTCGGGCAAAAATTCGGTCACCGCCGTGGTGTTGGCGAAGATGCGGATGTGCCCGGCCGAATCGGTGCCGTAACTGGTGAACTCGCTCTTCAGATAGTCGACCTGGTTCATGATCAGCCGCGCGTGTCTGAGCAAACGTTGCCCGGCGGGGGTCAGTTCGACGCCGCGGCTGTCGCGGTACAGCAGGCGGGTGTCGAGCTGGCTTTCCAGCGCCTTGATCCGCGCGCTGGCGGCCGCGGGGGAGAGGAAGGCGCGGCGGGCGCCCTGGGTCAGGCTGGGGGATTCGCCGATGTGAATGAAGAGGCGCAAGTCGGCCAGGTCGAAGTGCATGGTTGAGTCCAGACGGTGCGGAAGGCGTTCAGCATACATGAACGCCGGTATACGCAAATGCAAATTCACAGAATGCCCCCGAGCTCCCATGATCTGCAAATAACAACAAACGCAGAGGGTTCTATCCCATGAGTGCAGCAGATTCGCCGGTGGATTTCAGTGCCTGGATCGGTCGGACCGAAGAGGCTCAGGATCACCTGAGCCACAACCTGATCAAGCGCATTGCCGCCACGTTCGGTGAGCCGGTGCCAGCCCACGGCGAGGCGTTGCCACCCCTGTGGCAATGGTGCTTTTTTCAGGAGCCGGTGTTCGAATCGCAACTCGGTATTGATGGCCACCCTGCACGCGGCGGCTTCCTGCCACCTGCCGACAACCGCAACCGCATGTGGGCCGGTGGCCGGGTCGAATTCATCCAGCCACTGACAGTCGGCGCCGACGCCCATCGGCTCTCGACCATCCTGCACATCGAAGAAAAGCACGGCCGCACCGGCTCGCTGCTGTTCGTCACCCTGCGCCACGACTACTCGCAAAACGGTGAACTGTGCGTGCGTGAAGAGCAGGACATCGTCTACCGCGAGCCCAATCCACCGAAGCTCAGCAGCGGCGAAGCCCCGGAACAGGGCGACTGGAGCGAGACCATCGAGCCGACCCCGACGGTGTTGTTCCGCTATTCCGCCGTGACCTTCAACGGCCACCGCATTCACTACGACTACCCCTACGTCACCGAAACCGAAGGCTACCCGGGTTTGGTGGTGCACGGTCCGATGATCGCCACCTTCAACCTGCGCGCCTTCATCCGCGCCAATCCCGACAAGCGCGTGCGGCATTTCGCCTATCGCGGCGTGCGCCCGCTGAACGTGCCGACGCCGTTCCGCGTGGGCGGGCGCATCGTCGAGCCGGGCAAGGCGCAGTTGTGGGCGGGTAACGACGCGGGTGTGGCGCAGAGCGCCGAAGTGGTTTTCGACTGATTCCTTCTTTTATAGAGCCGGCCGCACAGTCGCTGCGCCGCTGCCAGATGTGAGCACAGACCATGAGTCCATACGATAACGAAGACCTTAATGCCATCCGTGAAGGCGTGCGCGCCCTGTGCGCGGAATTCCCGGCTGAATACTGGCGCAGGATCGACGAAGAGAAGGGTTTCCCGGAAGCCTTCGTCAAGGCGCTGACCGACGCTGGCTGGCTGTCGGCGATGATCCCCACCGAATACGGCGGCTCTGGCCTGGGCCTGGCGGAAGCCTCGGTGATTCTCGAAGAAGTGAACGCCTGCGGCGGCAACTCCGGCACCGTGCACGGCCAGATGTACAACATGTTCACCCTGCTGCGTCACGGCAGCGAAGCGCAGAAAAGCCACTACCTGCCCAAGCTCGCCAGCGGCGAATTGCGCCTGCAATCGATGGGTGTGACCGAGCCGACCACCGGCACCGATACCACCAAGATCAAGACCACTGCCGTCAAACAGGGCGACAAGTACGTGATCAATGGGCAGAAGGTGTGGATCTCGCGCGTCCAGCACTCGGACCTGATGATCCTGCTGGCCCGCACCACGCCGCTGGCCGAGGTGAAGAAGAAATCCGAAGGCATGTCGATCTTCCTCGTCGATTTGCGTGAGGCCATCGGCAACGGCCTGACCGTTCAGCCCATCGCCAACATGGTCAACCACGAGACCAACGAGCTGTTCTTCGACAACCTCGAATTGCCCGCCGACAGCCTGATCGGCGAAGAGGGCAAGGGCTTCAAGTACATTCTCGACGGGCTCAACGCCGAGCGCACCCTGATCGCTGCCGAATGCATCGGCGACGGCCGCTGGTTCACTGAAAAGTCTGCGGCTTATGCCCGCGACCGCGTGGTGTTCGGCCGTCCGATCGGACAGAACCAGGGCGTGCAATTCCCGATTGCCGAAGCCCACATCGAGATCGAAGCGGCTGACCTGATGCGCTGGCGCGCCTGCGAGGAATACGACAGCGGCAAGAACGCCGGCGCCGCGGCCAACATGGCCAAGTACCTCGCGGCCAAGGCGTCGTGGGAAGCGGCCAATGCCTGCCTGCAGACCCACGGAGGTTTCGGCTTTGCCAACGAATACGACGTGGAGCGCAAATTCCGCGAGACCCGCCTGTACCAGGTCGCGCCGATCTCCACCAACCTGATTCTTTCCTACGTCGCCGAGCATTTGCTCGAACTGCCACGCAGCTTCTGAGGGCACCGAGATGAGTCATACCCAAGCCTTGGCGACGTTTCTCGCCGAGTTGAGATACGAGCAGATCCCCGGCCACGTGCTGGACCGCGCCGAAGACCTGTTCCTCGACTGGATCGGCTCGGCGCTGGCGAGCAAAGGCGCGCGGCCGATTCCGGTGTTTGAGCGCTACGCCGAGCGCATGGGGCCTGCCAGCGGCAAGGCGAAGATTCTGGTCAATGGGCGCGGCACCTCGGCGTATTTCGCGGCGCTGGTCAACGGCGCGGCGTCGCACCTGGTGGAGCAGGATGACCTGCACAACAGCTCGGTGCTGCACCCGGCCACGGTGGTGTTTTCCGCCGTGTTGGCGGCCGCGCAGGACCTCGGCAAATCCGGTCAGGATCTGTTGCTGGCGTCGGTGGCCGGCTACGAGGCGGGGATTCGCATCGGCGAGTTCATGGGCCGCTCGCACTACCGCATCTTCCACACCACGGCCACGGTCGGCACCCTCGCCGCAGCAGTGGCCGTGGGCAAGCTGCTGAACTTCAATCGGGAGCAGTTCATCAACCTGCTGGGTACCGCTGGCACCCAAGCGGCGGGCCTGTGGGAATTCCTGCGCGATGCTGCGGATTCGAAACAGCTGCACACCGCCAAGGCCGCCGCCGATGGCGTGCTCTCGGCGTACCTGACCGAAGACGGCCTGACCGGCGCGCGCAATATTCTGGAAGGTGATCAGGGCATGGCGGCGGGGATGTCCAGCGACAGCGATGCATCGAAGTTGTCGGATCGTCTGGGTTCGCGCTGGGCGCTGGTCGAGACCTCGTTCAAGTTCCACGCCTCGTGCCGCCACACCCATCCGGCGGCCGATGCGTTGCTGCACCTGATGCAGCGTGAAGGCCTGCGCCATGAGCAGATCGCAAAGGTCGTCACCCGTGTTCATCAGGGCGCGATCGATGTGCTGGGTCGGGTCGATGTGCCGCAAACCGTGCACCAGGCGAAGTTTTCCATGGGCGCGGTGCTGGGGCTGATTGCCGTGCACGGCAGTGCGCAGCTGATCGAATTCCGCGATCTGGCGCTGGCCGATGCGCAAGTGGCCGCTTTCCGCGAGAAGGTCACCATGGAGCTGGACCCTGAAGTCGACGGCGCCTACCCGGCGCGTTGGTTGGGGCGCGTGATCGTCACCACCACCGATGGCCGCACGCTGACCGCCGCCATTGACGATCCGAAAGGCGATCCGGGCAATACCCTGTCGCGGCCTGAACTGGAAGACAAGGTGCAGCGCCTGCTGGCCTTCTCCGGCGCCCGTTCGGTGGCGCAGGGCAAGGCGCTGATCGAGCGGGTCTGGCACCTGCGTGATGCGCGGGACCTGGCGGATTTGATCTGATAGCAAATGCACCCACTGTAGGAGCGCGCTTGCCCGCGATGGCGTCGATACATTCAGCATCACCGTATCTGACACACCGCCATCGCGGGCAAGCGCGCTCCTGCAAGCTCGGGCGCCTGGAGGTTTTTAGACATGACTCAAAGCAACCCCCGTCCGCTGGACGGCATCACCGTCATCAGCCTGGAGCACGCCATCGCGGCGCCATTCTGCACGCGGCAACTGGCGGACCTTGGCGCCCGCGTGATCAAGGTCGAGCGGCCAGGCGTCGGCGACTTCGCCCGTGGTTATGACCAGCGCGTCGACGGCCTGGCCTCGCACTTTGTCTGGACCAACCGCTCGAAGGAAAGCCTGACCCTGGACCTGAAACAGGACGAGGCGGGCGACATTCTCGAATCCCTGCTGGGCCAGGCCGACGTGCTCGTACAGAACCTCGCGCCCGGCGCTGCTGCACGCATGGGCCTGTCGTTCGAGGCGTTGCACGAGCGTTTTCCGCGTTTGATCGTCTGCGACATTTCCGGCTACGGCGAAGGCGGCCCTTATGAAAAGAAGAAAGCCTATGACTTGCTGATCCAGAGCGAAGGCGGCTTCCTGTCGGTGACGGGTGGCCCCGGCGAAAACGAAATGGCCAAGGCCGGTTGCTCCATCGCCGACATCGCAGCGGGCATGTACGCCTACACCGGCATCCTTTCGGCGCTGCTGCTGCGGGACAAGACCGGCGAGGGCAGCCGCATCGACGTCAGCATGCTGGAAAGTCTGGTGGAGTGGATGGGCTATCCGATGTACTACGCGTACAACGGCGCGCCGCAACCGCCACGGGCCGGGGCGTCGCACTCCACCATTTACCCGTACGGGCCGTTCCCGACCGGGGGCGGCGGCACGATCATGCTCGGGCTGCAGAACGAGCGTGAATGGGCGCTGTTCTGCGAGAAGGTGTTGCTCGACAAGGCGCTGGCCACCGACGAGCGCTTCTCGGCCAACTTCAAGCGCTCGGAAAACCGCGAAGTGCTGCGCCAGATCATCGTCGACGGTTTTGCCGCGTTGAGCCTGGATGAAGTGGTCGCGCGCCTTGAAGACGCGCAAATCGCCAACGCCCGGGTCAACGACATGCACGGCGTGTGGGACCACCCGCAACTCAAGGCCCGCGACAGTTGGCGTGAGGTGGACAGCCCGTCGGGGCCTTTGCCGTCGCTGCTGCCGCCTGGCCGCAACGCCGCCTTCACCCCGCGCATGGATGGCGTGCCAGGGCTTGGGCAGCACACGCAGAGCATCCTTGGCGAGCTGGGTTTTTCCGCCGAGGAGCAGGCGCGGATGGCCAAGGCCGGAGTGGTTTAGGGCGCCGTCTGGCCGCGATTTTATGGTGGACCCGGTTTCACTGTGGGAGCGAATTCATTCGCGATTGGCCGGCACATCCGACGCATTTCCATGGGTCTCAACGACGTCTCGCGAATGAATTCGCCCCCACAGAACAAATTTCACAAGGATATAAACTATGCCCCAACCCACCATCCGCTCCGCGCTGTTCGTGCCCGGCAGCCGACCCGAGCGCTTCGCCAAGGCGCTGGCCGCTGGCGCCGATGCGGTGATCGTCGATTTCGAGGATGCCGTCGAAGAGCCTCTCAAGCGCCAGGCGCGGGATCATCTGGCGGCGTTTCTGCAAGCCAACCCACAGGCGTCGGTCTGGGTGCGGGTCAACGCGCCGGATCATGCTGAGCATGGTGCTGACCTGGCGTTCTGCAAACAGCACGCGGGCGTGGCCGGGGTGCTGTTGCCGAAGGTTGAAAGTGCCGCCCATGTGGCGGCGGTGTGGGCCACCGGCAAACCCGTATTGCCCATCATCGAAAGCGCCAAGGGCCTTCTGGCGTTGCAGGAAATTGCCCATGCACCGGGGGTCGAGCGCTTGTCGTTCGGCGGGCTGGACCTGGCGCTGGACCTGAATCTGAACAGCGGCACTCATGCCGCCCAGGTGTTTCTCGATCAGGCGCGCATGTCGGTGCAGCTGCATTCGCGAGGCGCCGACCTGCTGCCGCCGCTGGACGGCGTGCACCCGGCGATTGGCGATCCTGAAGGACTGCATCGTGCGATTCGTCATGCCTACGACATGGGCTACGGCGGCGCGCTGTGCATCCACCCCAAACAGGTGCCGGTGATTCATGCGGCATTGGCGCCCAGCGCCGAGGATCTGGAGTGGGCGCGCAAGGTCGTGGCCGCCAGTGCAGCGGCGCAGGGCGCGGGGGCGTTTCAGCTGGACGGGCAGATGGTCGATGCGCCCGTGCTGCTGCGCGCCCAGCGGTTGTTGGCATTGGCGCAGACCCGCAATTGACGCAGAACGCGTGTGGGAGCGCTCTGCCGCGCGCCTGAGCAGGCAGGCGCTTGAAAACAGGCGTTCAGCTAAACCGAACGCTGGCTTATCGAAAAGCTGATTCTACAAACACCCCACGTTGGGCATCGTTAGATGGCACAACGCTCAAGCTCCACCAACTGCTATACACATAACTCCTACAAAAATAAAAAGGTGATATCGATGTTGAAGCTGACCAAGGCGCTTTTCTGCGCCGCTGCAGTGTCCATGGCCGGCATGGCTTACGCGGACCCAATCGTCATCAAATTCGCCCACGTGGTGGCGGAAAACACGCCCAAAGGCCAGGGCGCCTTGATGTTCCAGAAAATGGTGGCTGCCGATCCGGCCTTGAAAGACAAGGTCAAGGTCGAGGTCTATCCGAACTCCTCGTTGTTTGGTGATGGCAAAGAAATGGAAGCCCTGCTGCTCGGCGACGTGCAGATGCTGGCGCCATCCCTGGCCAAGTTCGAGCAGTACACCAAGAAAGTGCAGATCTTCGACCTGCCGTTCCTGTTCAACGACCTGGCCGCTGTCGACCGTTTCCAGCAAGGCCCGCAAGGCAAGGCGCTGCTGACCTCGATGGACGACAAGGGTATCCATGGCCTGGCTTACTGGCATAACGGCCTCAAGCAACTGTCGGCGAATAAGAAGATGGTCGACCCCAAAGACGCCCGCGGCCTGAAGTTCCGCGTGCAGGCGTCGAGCGTGCTTGAGGCGCAGTTCGTCGCGCTGCACGCCAACCCGCGCAAGATGAGCTTCGCCGAGGTCTATCAGGGCCTGCAGACCGGCACCGTCAACGGCACCGAGAACACCTGGTCGAACTACGAGAGCCAGAAGGTCAACGAGGTGCAGCCGTTCTTTACCGAGTCCAACCACGGCCTGATCGACTACATGGTCATCACCAACTCCAAGTTCTGGAACGGCCTGCCGCCTGATGTGCGTGATGAGCTGCAGAAGATCATGGATCAGGTCACCGTCGAGGTGAACAAGCAGGCCGAAGCCCTGAACCAGACCGCCAAGCAGAAAATCATCGACGCCAAGACCAGCGAGATCGTGACCCTCACCCCCGAGCAGCGGGCCAAATGGCGCGAGGTCATGAAGCCGGTCTGGGACAAGTTCTCCGATGAAATCGGCGCCGATCTGATCAAGGCCGCCGACGACTCGAACAAGGCGCCTTGAGGCGTCCAGGCGCGACCTGATCGACACAGGCAGTGATGTCTGCGTGGCCACCAGGCTCCTGGTGGCCGCTCTCTCTACGTTCGGAGAATTCTTATGCAATCGCTGACGCGACTCTGGGAGCATCTGGAGGAGGGCTTCATCGCTTTCCTGCTGGCTGCCATGACGCTGGTGACATTCGTCTATGTGGCGCTGAACAACATCTACACGCTGTTTTACACCCTCAGTGACAAGTGGGCGGTCAGCAGTGACTTTTTCGCAGGGATTGGCGACCACTTGATGGGCTATGCCCAGGGCATGACCTGGAGCGTGGCGCTGACCAAGGCCCTTTTCGGCTGGCTGATCTTCTTCGGCATCTCCTACGGGGTGCGCACCGCCGGGCACCTGGGGGTGGATGCGCTGGTGAAGAAGACCAGCAAACCCGTGCAGCGGCTTTTGGCGATGCTGGCCTGTGCCTGCTGCCTGGCCTACGCCGGGCTGTTCCTGGCGGCCAGTTACAAATGGGTCTCGGCCTTGTTCGCCGCCGGTATCGGTGCCGAAGACCTGGACCGTTACGGCATCAAGATCGCTTACATCACGGTCATCGTGCCCATCGGCTTCGCGCTGGTGATCGCCCGCTATCTGGAAATCCTCTATCGCATCTGGACCCACCGTCAGACGGGCCTGGGCCTGGCTGACGAAGCGGCAGAAGCCAGCAAACTGGCCAATCCTAACGAGGAGCAACACTGATGACCGTTCTTTGTCTGTTCCTGTTGCTGTTCGTTTTCATGTTTCTGGGGGTGCCGATCGCGATTTCCCTGGGCCTCTCGGGCGCAGTGTCGATCTTGCTGTTCAGCCAGGATTCGCTGAGTTCGCTGGCGATCAAATTGTTCGAAACCTCCGACAGTTACACCTTTCTGGCGATTCCGTTCTTCCTGCTCTCCGGTGCGTTCATGACCACCGGTGGCGTGGCGCAACGCCTGATCGACTTTGCCAACGCCTGCGTGGGCCACATTCGCGGTGGTCTGGCGATTGCGGCGGTGCTGGCCTGCATGCTGTTCGCGGCGCTGTCCGGCTCCTCGCCGGCAACCGTGGCAGCGGTGGGTTCGATTGCCGTGGCGGGGATGGTGCGCTCGGGTTACCCGAAAGAGTTCGGCGCCGGGATCATCTGTAACGCCGGTACGTTGGGGATCCTGATTCCGCCGTCCATCGTCATGGTGGTCTACTCGGCCGCGACCGAAACCTCGGTGGGCAAGCTGTTCATCGCAGGTGTCGTGCCGGGGATTCTGCTGGGCGTGATCCTGATGGTGGTGATCTACATCGTCGCCCGGGTCAAGAAGCTGCCTGCGCAACCGCGCGTGTCGTTTCGTCAGTGGCTGGCCACCGCGCGCCGGGCGTTCTGGGGCCTGCTGTTGCTGGTGATCATCCTCGGCGGCATTTACAGCGGCATGTTCACACCGACCGAAGCGGCGGCCGTGGCGGCGGTGTACTCGGCCTTTATCGCGCTGTTCGTGTACAAGGACATGCGCCTGCGCGACTGCCCCAAAGTGCTGTTGGAGTCCGGACGGCTGAGCATCATGCTGATGTTCATCATCGCCAACGCCATGCTCTTCGCTCATGTGCTGACCACCGAGCAGATCCCGCAGCAGATCACCAACTGGGTGATTTCCGAAGGGCTGACGCCGATCGGTTTCCTGATCATGGTCAACGTGGTGTTGCTAGTGGCGGGCAGTTTCATGGAGCCGTCGGCGATCGTGCTGATCCTGGCGCCGATCTTCTTCCCGATTGCCACCAAGCTTGGGATCGATCCAATTCACCTGGGCATCGTGATGGTAGTGAACATGGAAATTGGCTTGGTGCACCCGCCGGTAGGGCTGAACCTGTTCGTGACCTCGGCGGTGACGGGGCTGACCCTGGGGCAGACGATTCGTGCGGCATTGCCGTGGTTGTCTATCCTCTTGTTGTTCCTGATTCTGGTGACGTACGTGCCGTTCATTTCGCTGGCGTTGCCGAACTGGCTGGGGATGCCTTGAGGGCGTGCTGAGCCTGTCACCGAACTGTGAGCGCAGTGCCTTGGCCCTCGTCGACCTTTGGTCTTCGGGGGCTTTTTTCGGCGCTTGTTTCTGGTTTTTCGAGTAAGCGCGTGCATCCGGTATCTGAGGTGTTGCTCAAGTCCGCTGCGCTGTTACAGAGGGTGCTTCCGTGACGCAGAACCCCGGCGGCGTCGCCCGCAATGATAAAGATCCAGAATAAAAAACGCCCCGAACCTGTCGGGGCGTTCTGATGTATCGGCTGCAACGAAATCTGCAGCGTTTAACCTGCCACCGCTTCCATCCGCGCCTGCCCGCCCTTGCGGAACAGCACCAGCGTCGCGATCAATCCCAGCACGGCAGCACCGCTGAGCCAGATGCCAGGCGCCGCCTTGTTGTTCAGCTCATGGATCAGATAGGTACACGCCGCCGGGGTGAAACCACCGAAGGTCGCCGTCGCCAGGCTATAAGCCAGCGAGAAACCGGTGGTACGCACTTCGACCGGCATGATCTCGGTCAGCGACACCACCATCGCACCGTTGTACGAGCCGTACAGGAACGACAGCCACAGCTCGACCATCAGCAGGTTGCTGAAGCTCGGGTTGGCGGTCAGCCACGACAGGGCAGGGTAAGCCGTGATGATCGCCAGAATGGTCGCGGCCAGCAGCAACGGTTTGCGACCGATCTTGTCCGATACTGCGCCCATCACCGGCAGCCAGATGAAGTTCGAGATACCCACGCACACGGTCACCAGCAGGCTGTCCAGGTCGGACAGGTGCAGCTCGTTCTTGCCGAAGGTCGGGGTGTAGGCCGTGATCAGGTAGAACGACACGGTGGTCATGACCACCAGCGCCATACCGGCAACGACGATGCCGAAATTGGAGCCGATCGACTTCATCACCTCGCCCATGGTCGGGCGGTGTTTGCGTGCACGGGCTTCGAACTCAGGGGTTTCTTCCAGCGAGCGACGGATGATGAAGATCGCCGGAACGATCATGCAGCCCACCAGGAACGGCACGCGCCAGCCCCATTGGCCCATGTCTTCCGGGGTCAGCCAGTGGTTCAGGGCCACGCCCAAAAGGCCTGCGAACACCACTGCGGCCTGTTGGCTGGCGGACTGCCAGCTGACGAAGAAGCCTTTACGGCCCGGGGTCGAAATCTCGGCCAGGTACACCGACACGCCGCCCAGTTCCACACCGGCGGAGAAGCCCTGCAGCAGGCGTCCGATCAACACCAGTAGTGGCGCGGCGACACCCAAGGTCGCGTAGCCCGGTACGAAGGCGATCAGCAGTGTGCCCATGGCCATCAGCGCCAGGGTGATGATCAGACCCTTCTTGCGGCCGTGGTGGTCGATGTAGGCGCCGAGGAAAATGGCACCCAGTGGGCGCATCAGGAAGCCCGCGCCGAAGGTCGCCAGCGAAAGCATCAGGGACGCGAATTCACTGTCGGCTGGGAAGAATGCTTTGGCGATGGCCGTGGCGTAAAAGCCATAGACCATGAAGTCAAACATTTCAAGGAAGTTACCGCTGACAACGCGAAAAATCGCCTTGCCTTTGCCTGTGGTCGAGGCCATTTGGAATTACTCACTTAGGCTGTCTAGCTGGGGGGATCCGTTGTATTTATGCGTCCTCTCCTGCGCGGTCCGAGCTTGGCCTCCAACCCCGCAGATTTGTAACGATATGTGTAAAAGTGGCGGATAGCAATCAGAAGACACCCGTCATGCTGGGCTGTGCCACCCGGCGCACTCCGGTTATGACGATATTTATGTATGTCATCGCGCCGCCGTCACTGCCCTTAACTCGCCCGACCTGTAAGGCCAAGACCACTGTCTGTCAAACGGGAACTTCAACCCTGCGAGTGAGTAGAAAATGACTGCACAATTTGAACTGATCGACACGTTTTCCTACCGTCCGTCGCTACTTCCCCTTGCCCGTGATGCCCTGAATGCAGCGCTGCTTGCGTTCGATCCGTCGCTGCATCTGGACCCTGATGTCGCGGTTGTCACAGGTTTGAGCGCGCCGGGTGAACCCTCCACCCGCAGCTTGATGATGTGCCTGAAAAGGGCGCTGGCGAGTGGCCAAACCTTTGTCTGGACCGAGCCGCAGAACGCGCTGCTGACCGATCCCGCAGTGCCGAATCCGACCAGCGTCGCAGTGGACATGCAGCAATTGGCGGTGGTGATCGACAGCGTGTCTCTCAGTCTGCTCGATGACTTCATTCAGGCGCTGCTCGGTTTCTGGGATCGCCCCGGGCCAGATGGGGTCAGTCCGGGCGTTCTTCTGGCCCGGGCGTTGGCTCGGCGTGCGGGCGTTGAGGAAGGGATCACGCCTGTGCCGGACACATTCGTAAAGCAGGCGCTGCATATTCTGAACGGGCAGATACAGGCGATTCAGGCGGTTCCCCAACTGCGTTTCGATGATTTCGAGGAGATCGAAGGCTACCTGGCCAAGGCTACCGATATCAGCCCGGTGTTAATCGATGAGCAAGCGGGGGCAATTACCGCGCAGGTCTCGCGCCTCGATCAACTGCCGGATTGGCTGCGCAATGCCTCGTCTGCCGATCGCCTGGACTACAGCCGCCAGCTCGCGGCGCTGGCCGTTGCAGCCGAACGGGCGAAGGGAAAATCCTGGGACGATGACTTGCCGCCGCTGCTGGAGTACGCCAGGAAAGTCCTGCAGGATGCTGTGCGCCAGGATCACCCGGATCTGACCTGGCTGACCCTTGATGACGTCACGGTGCACATCGACAAGGTCGTCGCCGCGGCGATCCCGTCAGCCGGGCAGGTCATTGCAGTCGGCGGCGTTGAGCATCAGCAGATGAGTGTCGCCCGTTTTGCGCTGGGCAACCTCTGCGCCATTGCGGCCGGCACCCTCAGGCTGTCGATGCGCGATGGAGGACCGCCGCCGTCCTGGCTGACGGTCGATTACCTCAAACAGTTGGTGGTGCGCGTCGACATTGGCGGCACTTATCCCGCGCTCGTACGCGCTCACTTGATCACCGACCCCGCCGAGGCGGCGCGGCGCCTGCGTCTATTTGCCGATCAGTTGCGTGTGCAACTGCCGCTCAAGGCGCTGGAGCAGAAAATACGTGGCGAAGGAGGGCTGACTCAGGCTGGATACCGTCGCGTCTGTCGGTTGCTCACGCCTTCGTACACGTCGGCCGACGACACGATCCTGCGCCCGCTGGCCTGGGTCGCAATGCCAGGTGCGGTGGCCGACGAGGTTTGCAACATGTTCGTCATCGGCGCCCAGGACACGGCGGTCGGGCCCTTCGTGCTGTATCGCCCGCTCGCCCGGCTGCCGCTCATGGAGTTCCCCACCTGGTCTCACCTGCGCGATGCCATCGCCAAGGCGGGCGAACTGCAGGATGACGTGCTGCCCTGGATGAGCGAACGGGGGCGGCGGATTTACGCCAATGGTGGCTTCGATCAGCCGCACACGGTGCGCTTCGGACTGGGCTCGGAGTTTGCCCCTATCGACAGGCCCGCCCCTGCGCAATTGAGCACCGACGTTGTTCAGGGGGATCTGATGCAGGTGCTGTTCAATGCCAATGCCAGGGCGCTGGTGGAGCTTGCCGATCAAGCGTCGGTGTCCAACGCCGAAAGCCGCTGGGCGCTGCTTGAGCGGGCTGGGTGGCTTGGGCTGGATCTGGTCATGCCGTTTCTTTCCGGGGCGGTGGGCAATGCGTTGTGGCTGGTGCAGCTGATGGGCGCGGTGGATCAGGTGCTGGTGGCGCAAAAACGACATGTCGGTCGTGAACAGCGGCAGGCCTGGAATTCGCTGGTGCTGACGATCTCGATGATCCTTCTGCATCAGGGGTTCGCCCCCCGTTTGCAGGCGTCATCGAGGCTGGATGAGATCGAATGGGGCAACCTTGAGCCTGAAGCGGCCGAACGCCCCCCTGTTGAGCGACCCCAAGAACAGGTTCGGCAACTGGATTTCTCCTGGTCCAGCCTTCAGCACACGCTGACCCCCGATCAGGCTCAACGGCTTGAGCGTTTGAGGGTTGTGCCTGAGCCCGCGCTGACACAGCCTTCTATCGAGCCCGGCAGGGAAGGTCTGTATCTGCACGAGGGGCAGTGGTGGGTGCGGCTGGACAGCGGCGTTTATCAGGTGGGCTTCGGCGACGATGAGGTCTATGTGCTCGGCCCGCAGGCGTCAGATTCCAGAGGACCCAGGCTCAAGCGTGTCGGCCAGGGCTGGACACTGGATCTGTCACTGGGGCTGCGCGGTGGCGGTCCGAAACGCAATGCTCGGCAAGTCGCGCTGGAAAACGCGCAGAGGCTCAAGCAGGTGATCGAGCGTGACGCTGTGCTCGAACAACACAAGAAGGTGCTCTATCAACGTTTCGTCGGATGGAACACAACCTGCCGGGGTGCGGCGGGGCAGCTTTCGGCGCGGGTCTACGACCAGATCGAGAAGGACCTGGTCGAGCTTCGCGCCATTGTCGAAGAGAAGCAGCGCCTGCAGGCGTCATTGCGGCCCGCTGACCGGGCGCCTGAGTCAGTGATGGTGGCAATTCTGCGCGGGTTGGTCAGGCGTATCGCCTTCTATGAGGGCGTGCTGCTGCAGAACCTGGTCAAGCTGGCCCGCGCCCAGATGAATCAACTGGATGCCGTTTCGGTGTCAGCGGTGACGCCGCAGAACGTCGACGGCTATGTAAGGCTGTTCGAAGACATGCTGGCAATCGAGGAGCGAGGCGCCAATTGGTCGGGACAGCGCGAAGCGTTCTGGCAGCAGCTGCGTGATGTGCCCAAGGTGGGCGAGAGCGCCTGGCGCGAAGAAGTCCTGGAGCTGTTGCGCAGCAACGTGTTCACCCACCTGGACTGGCGTGCGACACGGCTGTGGTCGTTGCTGGAGTTGAGCTTTACCAGAGATATCGTGCTGTCGAAGGAAGGCGGCGCCGAGCTCAAGGGGCTGCGCACGGACGACCGTCTGCACGCGGCAGTCTGCTCGCAGATCGAGCTTGAAAAACCCAATGACTACAGCCTCGCCGAGCAGATCGACGTGCTGGAAAGCTCATTGCGCGAGTACGAACGCGGCATGCTGGTCGCGACCTGCGCTCAGGAAGCCCTGCCCGAGGCGTTCGATCCGGTGCGTTTCGGGCGCTTTCTCGAGGAGTTCAGATGGATCTCGGACCGGGCCGAAAAGCGCCTGTCGGATCTGATTCGTGAGAGCACCGAGCCCCCGGCGCGGGCGTCCGAGTATGCACCACGGGTGCGGCAGCCGCGCAAACGGGTGTTCAAGACCCGCGCGCAGCGCACGCTGGTCGGGCAGCTTCGCGAGGGTGAACCGGACATGCCGGGTGCGGTGGTGGACGTCACGCAATCGATGGGCGAAACGGTGATCGAGACGTATCACCTTCACGAGAACGGCGAATGGGTCGAAGTCGTGTCGCCACCCCGGCCTGAGCGTCATCAAGCCAGGGTGGCGGTAGCGGAGCTCAAGCGTCAGGCAGCGGCGTCGCTGGCGCGGGTCGACTCGGACATCGGCAGCGCCCGGCGACAGTCCCGGCGTGTCGATGAGCCTGCGGACATGCAGGACATTCTGGTGCACAAGGCTGATCGCTTGAGCGCGTTGGCAGACCAGCTCGCAGACGCGGCGGCGGATGACCCGCCTGCGCAGGCGGTCGTTGAAGCCTTGAGATCAGCGGCACTACGGCTGGTCGCCGAAGGTCGTACGCTGCGCATCGCCATGATCAAGGCCCAACCTCCGACCGCAGCGCGGCTGGCGTATCTGGCCCAGGAACAGGAAGTCGACATCGCGCGCTTCGAGGGGCGCAAGAACATGTCGGGGTCCAGGCGAAACGACTTTCTGCAGGAATACGTCATTCGCAACAAGGATCAGCGCGTGCTGTGGTGGGCGCATTTTCATTACGCCAGCGAAGGGGCCAATGCCTCGGCGTTCACGGCGGCGCACCTGAAACTGCCCGAACAGCGATTCATCGGCTACAAGGCGCAGGTCAAGGCGGCGAAAGACGACAAGGAAGTGATCCGCGTGTACCGCAGCGCGATCGGCAAGGACGTCGCGCAGCGGTTGTTCCTGAATCTGGCAGGTTAGCTTATTTAAGCAGCGCTTCACGCAGGTCGGTAGACAGACCGTCAGGCGCCAGCCAGATCGCGAAATACACCTTCGCCAGTTCCGGGTCGGGGCTGGCGAAGATGACGTGGCCGTTGCGGGTCAGGTTCAGGCCATCGCTGCGGTCCCAGCTCAGGTCGTAGCGGTCGCCTTGTTTGATGTCCTGAAAGCTTCTGTGCAGCCGCTCGAGTTCAGGCCTGAGGCGGGCCAGGGTTTCCTTGGTCTGCTGTTTGTCCAGGGCGGCGTTGGCGGCCTTGATCACGTCGTCGCGGTCGATGTCGCGAAAGTAATACAGCTCGAGTTTTTGTGGCGACTGGGTGATGGCAGCCTGTTTGGCAGAGACCTTGGGTTCGGCGTAGAAGGCGGCGGCGTATACGTCGGTCCACAGGTAGGTGAGGATCGCCTGGTTCTTGCGCTCGAGCGGCGGGGACTGTCCGTCGAGGCGGGCAGGGAAGTCGGCTTTTTTCAGCAGGTCTGCCTGGGAGGCCATGGCCAAAGGGCTGAGGGTCAGGCCCAGGATGAGGAGCCAGTGGCTGAAGCGGGGGCGCATGGATGGGTGCCTTTTCGTTCGGAAATGGGTTCGGATTTGTAAGGGTATGACAGATTTGGTTCGGGCGGGTTGTCTCGGGGACACTTGGGTACCTGGTGTTTTTCAAGTAACCGGCCGAAGGTGGAGCGCTTCTGCCGTTAGGCAGAACCCGCCAGCGCCCCTGATAAAACGGATAAACACGCAAAAACCACGATAAAAATTACCACCCAAACCCACAAATTCTCAGCTTTTGTTGTGATTCCACCCCCGGACAGATTTATCATCCGCACACTTCGGCGTCTGAAGGGCTGCTCCAGCCACTCAAACGCCACGTGACGCAGCCGCAATTGGCATGCGACGCGACCAAGGGTTAATGTTCGCCGCGACGCGGGACGATTAGACTGCGCCGCGAGTTTTGTTCTTCATGTCGCCGGTGTGCGGCGTGACTTAGCCGGAGATGCCAGCGTGGCGTCTCGGCCTGTTCTGAGGAGTGCGCATGGCTGTCTACAACTACGACGTAGTGGTGCTGGGTTCAGGCCCGGCGGGAGAAGGTGCGGCAATGAACGCTGCCAAGGCTGGGCGCAAGGTAGCCATGGTCGACAGCCGTCGGCAGGTCGGCGGCAACTGCACCCACCTGGGCACGATTCCGTCCAAGGCGCTGCGTCACTCGGTCAAGCAGATCATCCAGTTCAACACCAACCCCATGTTCCGGGCCATTGGCGAGCCGCGCTGGTTCTCGTTCCCGGACGTGCTGAAAAGCGCTGAAAAAGTCATCAACAAACAGGTTGCCTCGCGCACCGGTTACTACGCGCGCAACCGCGTCGACGTGTTCTTCGGCACTGGCAGCTTTGCCGACGAGCGCACCGTCGATGTGGTCTGCAACACCGGCGTCGTGGAAAAACTGGTCGCCAACCAGATCATCATCGCCACCGGCTCGCGCCCTTATCGCCCGGCGGATATCGACTTTTCCCACAAACGCATCTACGACAGCGACACCATCCTCAGCCTCAACCACACCCCGCGCAAGCTGATCATCTACGGCGCTGGTGTGATCGGTTGCGAATACGCATCGATCTTCAGCGGTCTGGGGGTTGACGTCGAGCTGATCGACAACCGCGATCAACTGCTGAGCTTCCTCGACTCCGAGATCTCACAAGGCTTGAGCTATCACTTCAGCAACAACAACGTGATGGTTCGCCACAACGAAGAATACGAGCGCGTTGAAGGCCTGGAAAACGGCGTGATCCTGCACCTCAAATCCGGCAAGAAGGTAAAAGCCGACGCCTTGCTGTGGTGCAACGGCCGTACCGGCAACACCGACAAGCTGGGTCTGGAGAACGTCGGCATCAAGGCCAACGGTCGTGGCCAGATCGAAGTGGACGAGGAATACCGCACCAGCAAGCCCAACATTTATGGCGCAGGCGATGTGATCGGCTGGCCAAGTCTGGCCAGTGCCGCATACGACCAGGGCCGTTCGGCGTCGGGCAAGGCGGTGGACAACGGCACCTGGCGTTTCGTCAACGATGTGCCGACCGGCATCTACACCATTCCGGAAATCAGCTCGATCGGCCAGAACGAACACGACCTGACCCAGGCGAAAATCCCGTACGAAGTAGGCAAGGCGTTCTTCAAAAGCATGGCCCGCGCGCAGATCTCCAACGAGCCGGTGGGCATGCTGAAGATCCTGTTCCATCGCGAAACCCTGGAAATCCTCGGCGTACACTGCTTCGGCGACCAGGCCTCGGAGATCGTGCACATCGGTCAGGCGATCATGAACCAGCCGGGCGAGGCCAATTCCATCAAGTACTTCGTCAACACCACGTTCAACTACCCGACCATGGCCGAAGCCTATCGGGTAGCGGCGTACGACGGCCTCAACCGGCTTTTTTGAGCGGCTCCGGCCGGTGGCCTGAGCCGGCCGGGGAGACCGATTTCAGTAATTCCCGAGAGTGGCGCTGGCCAAACCGGGAAAGTCTGTAATCAGGCTGTCAACGCCGAAGTCGGCGAGTCTGCGCATCAGCGCGGGCTCGTTGACTGTCCACACCGACACATGCAAACCCTGATTCTGGGCTTTCTTCAGGCGCTCGGGCGTGCACAGCGTCCAGTTCAGCGCGAGGATTTCGCAGCCGTAACTCTGCGCGACCTTCAGCGGGTCGAGCCAGGCGTATTCGGCCACAAGCCCCCGCGACACATCCGGTGTCAATTCCAGCGCAGCCCCCAGCACTTCCCGCGAACTCGACGTGATGGTGATCTTGTCGAGCAGGCCATGACGCTGAGCCATTTCGCGGATCGCCAGCACGGTGGTCGCCGAGCGGGTGCGTGACGCACTTTTGACTTCCAGCTGCCAGTGGTCGAAGTCGCATTTTTCGAACAGTTCTTCCAGGCGCGGAATCGGGCACGGATTGACCCAGCCCGGGCCACCCTTGCGCGCGTCGTAGGTCACCAGATCCGCGGCCGCATGCTCGACCACCTTGCCGCGCCGGTCGGTGGTGCGTTTGAGGGTCGGGTCGTGGATCACCATCAGTTCGCCGTCGCGGGACAGGTGCAGGTCCAGTTCGCAACGTTTCACTCCATGCTTGAGGCACTCCTGAAAGCTGGTCAGGGTGTTTTCCGGTGCTTCGCCTTTGGCGCCGCGGTGGCCGTAGATTAGGGTCACAAATGCTCCTTCGATAACGCGCCTACAGGCTGAAAGTCAGGTGGGATCAGGATTGCTCTGCTCTCGCGCAAGCCTGCGCTGGGCGGCTTGTCGTTGCAGGATGTGTCTGGCGAGCAGCTGGCGCTGGGCGTCGCTGAGGTCGATCCACTCGGTGCCGATCTCGAAATCGCCGATGGTCAGGGAGTGGCAGTGAGTGACCTTGGCCCGCAGCATCATGCCGGAGGCCTGGGGCATCAGCACCATTTTCACCGACAGCAGCGTGCCGACGGGGAACGGCTGATGGGATTCGAACTGCAGGCCACCTTCGGACATGATCACCTTTTGCGGAGCGCCGAGCTTGCCCAGCATGGTCTGAGCGACCACCTGGCCGAGTAGGTCGATGCGCTTGCTCATGGCCCGCAGAAAACTGTTGGTGGTGCGATCGCGGTCGTCCAGCTGGCGCAGCAGATGCTGGGATTCGAACTCGGCGACGTGCAGTTCGCTCAGCAGATCGAAGAGGGTCGAGGTGTCCTGGAGGGCGTGTTCGTCAAGCACGTCGGCGCCCGGAATGCGTTGAATTTCCAGTGCGACGCTGTCCTCGATACGGTAGTATTCGCGGCGTTCTTCATCATCTAGTGTCGGCATGGCGAACCCATGGTAGCAGCGGTTGTCAGAGTGATTGCGCTCGATTGCCACTCAGTGAATCGAGTGTAAAGCCGCAGGCCCAGGCCCGCCACAAGGACGTTCCCATTCCTTTGAACAAGCCCTTACATGTTCAGACCTCTTTTTGTATTTATCGGCACGCGTTACACCCGTGCAAAACGCCGTAATCATTTTGTCTCCTTCATTTCCCTGACGTCGATGATCGGTCTCGCCCTTGGCGTAGTGGTGATGATAGTCGTGTTATCGGTGATGAACGGCTTCGATCATGAAATGCGAACCCGCGTGCTGGGCATGGTGCCCCACGCGACCATCGAGTCCGGTGAGCCGATCAGCGACTGGCAAAGCCTGGCCGCCAGGGTCAAGCAGAATCCGCAGGTGGAGGCCATTGCGCCGTTCACCCAGATGCAGGGGCTTTTGACCAACAACGGCAACGTACAGAAAATTTTGCTTAATGCCATCGACCCGGTTCAGGAACGCAAAGTTTCGATTATCGACGGCTTCATGAAGCAGGGGCATCTGGACGATCTGGTGTCTGGCGGCTTCGGCGTTGTGATCGGCGACAAGGCCGCGACCAAGCTGGGCGTGGGCATCGGCGACAAGGTGACCTTCGTTTCCCCTGAGGTCACGGTGACCCCGGCCGGCATGTTCCCGCGCATGAAGCGCTTCACCGTGGTCGGCATCTTTCACGTGGGCGCCGGCGAGCTGGACGGTTATCTGGGCGTGACCAACCTGCAGGATCTGGCGCGTCTGCATCGCTGGAAGCCTGATCAGGTCCAGGGCCTGCGCCTGAAGTTCACCGACCTGTTCAAGGCCCCGCGCACGGCCTACGACATCGCCCAGAGCTTGGGCGAGCACGAGTACTACTCCCGTGACTGGACCCGCACCCACGGCAACCTCTATCAGGCCATCGGCATGGAGAAATCCATCATCGGCCTGCTGCTGTTGCTGATCGTGGCGGTGGCGGCGTTCAACATCATTTCCACGCTGGTGATGGTGGTCAACGACAAGCGCGGCGACATCGCCATCTTGCGCACGCTGGGCGCGACGCCGGGGCAGATCATGCGCATCTTCATGGTCCAGGGCACTGTGATTGGCGTGGTCGGCACGGCTATCGGCGCGGGTGTCGGCATTCTTGCGGCGCTCAACGTCAGCGCAGCGATCTCGGCGCTTGAAGGCCTGATCGGCCACAAGTTTCTCAACGCAGACGTCTATTTCATCGACTATCTGCCTTCGCAATTGATGACCGAAGACGTGCTGATGGTATGCGGCGCGGCGCTGGTCCTGAGTTTCCTCGCCACCTTGTATCCTGCCTGGCGTGCCGCGCGCACCCAGCCGGCGGAGGCGCTACGTTATGAGTGAGTCGGGCATGAGTGATAAAGCTGTATTGAGTTGCCGCAACCTGGGCAAATCCTACGAGGAGGGCCCGGAATCGGTGGTGGTGCTTTCGGGCCTGCAGCTGGAGCTGCACCCGGGGGAACGCGTGGCGATCGTCGGCAGTTCCGGTTCGGGCAAAAGTACTTTGCTCAACATGCTCGGTGGTTTGGACACGCCGACCGAAGGCAGCGTCTGGCTGGCGGGCGAAGAGCTGTCGGCCTTGAGCGAAAAGGCCCGTGGCCTGTTGCGTAATCGCGCGCTGGGCTTCGTCTATCAGTTCCACCACTTGCTGCCGGAGTTCACGGCGCTGGAAAACGTCTGCATGCCGTTGCTGATCGGCAAGACCCCGATCCCCGAAGCCCGCCAGCGCGCCACGGCCTTGCTGGAGCGGGTAGGGCTCAAGCACCGTCTGGCGCACAAGCCTTCGGAGCTGTCCGGTGGCGAGCGTCAGCGTGTGGCCATCGCCCGCGCGCTGGTCAATCAGCCGGGTCTTGTGATGCTCGACGAGCCCACCGGCAACCTCGACTCCCACACAGCCCAAGGCATTCAGGACCTGATGCTGGAACTGAGCACGGCCTCGCGCACGGCGTTTTTGGTGGTGACCCACGACATGTCGCTGGCTCGCCAGATGGACCGCGTGTGGCGCCTGGAAGAAGGCCGCCTCGTCGAGGCGTGATGCATTGAACCCGGCGCTCGTATACGGGCGTCGGGGTGTTTCTATTTAGCTACGGTGCTCCACGAATGTTCAGACCGTTATCCATCTTTATCGGTACGCGCTACACCCGGGCCAAGCGACGCAACCACTTCATCTCGTTCATTTCGATGACCTCGATGATCGGGCTGGCGCTGGGCGTCCTGGCGATGATCGTGGTGCTGTCCGTGATGAACGGCTTCCAGCAGGAAATGAGCTCGCGCATCCTCGGCATGGTGCCTCACGCGGTCATTGACGGGGTCAAGCCGCTGGACGACTGGAAACCCGCTGCCGATGCCGCGCTGAAGAACCCGCAGGTCACCGCTGCCGTACCGTTCACGCAAATGGACGGCATGCTGTCGTACAAGGGTTCGATGCAGCCGATCGAAATCAACGGCGTCGATCCTGCGCTGGAATCCCAGGTGTCCATCGTCACTCAACACATCGTTCAGGGCCGTCTTCAGGACTTGAAGGCCGGTGAGTTCGGCGTGGTCATCGGTGAAATCACCGCGCGCCGTTTTCGTTTAAATGTCGGCGACAAGATCACCCTGATCGTCCCGGAAATCAGCAGCGATCCGGGTGGCATTACCCCGCGCCTGCAACGCCTGACCGTGGTGGGCGTGTTCAAGGTCGGTGCCGAGCTGGATGGCTCCATGGCGCTGGTCAACGTGGCGGATGCCGCGACTATCCAGCGCTGGCAGCCGAATCAGGTGCAGGGTGTGCGTCTGGCGTTGACCGATCTGTACGCAGCGCCGCAAGTCTCTACGGCCATCGCTGGCAGCCTGGGCGCGGCCTACAAGGCCGATGACTGGACCCACACCCAGGGCAGCCTGTTCAGCGCCATGAAAATGGAAAAGACCATGATCGGCCTGCTGTTGCTGATGATTGTCGCGGTGGCGGCGTTCAACATCATCGCCACGCTGATCATGGTGGTGAACGACAAGGGTGCGGACATCGCGATCCTGCGGACCATCGGCGCCACGCCTCGGCAGATCATGACCATCTTCATGGTGCAGGGATCGGTGATCGGTGTCATTGGCACGATTATCGGCGGCGTACTGGGCGTGATCGCCGCGATCAACGTCAGTCAACTGGTGGGCTGGATTGAACGCGTGACCGGGCAGCACATCTTCACCTCCGATGTGTACTTCATCAGCAACCTGCCTTCGAAACTGGAAGGCAGCGATGTGCTGATGATCTGCGCGGCGGGCCTGATCCTGAGCTTTCTGGCGACGATCTATCCGGCGTACCGTGCCGCGCAGATTCAGCCGGCCCATGCGCTGCGGTATGAGTGATCGGCTGAGTCAAACCCTGTAGGAGCGCGCTTGCCCGCGATTGCGGTCTGTCTGTACCCATTGTGTGTCTGACAGATCGTCATCGCGGGCAAGCGCGCTCCTGCCGGTGATGTATCTATTTTAAGCCGGCAACTCGATCAAAAACCGCGTCATCCCCTCTCGCGACTCACACCTGATTGTCCCGCCGTGGGCCCTGATGATCGACTGGGTAATCGCCAGCCCCAACCCTGCATGTTCACTGCTGCCCTCATGGCGCGCGGGATCTGCCCGATAAAACCGGTCGAACAGTCTCGGCAATACGTCAGCCGGAATGGTCTGCCCGTTGTTTTCGATGCGAATTCTCACACGCTGAGCTGACGATTCCAGTCTCACCGACACCTGACCCTGCGCCGGGGTGAAGCGCAAGGCGTTGTCCAAGAGGTTGGAGAGGGCGCGACGCAGCATGTGCCGATCGCCCTCCAGCACCGCTTCCCCCTCGCGGCTCAACGCCACCTGCGCTTCTTCGGCCAGCGGCAGGAAAAACTCCAGTAACGCGTCGACCTCATCGCTCAACTGCAAGCGCTCGCGATTCGGGTTCAGCAAACCGTGCTCAGCCTTGGCCAGGTAGAGCATGTCGTTGACCATCTGCGCCATCCATTGCAGCTCCTCCAGATTGCCCAGCAGCGCCTCGCGATACGCTTCGAGATCCCGTGGGCGGGTGAGGGTGACCTGGGTGTGGGTCAGCAGGTTCGACAGGGGCGTGCGCAGCTCGTGGGCGATGTCGGCAGAAAACGCCGACAGGCGCTGAAACGCGTCGTCCAGCCGACCGAGCATGGCGTTGAAGGCCTGGCTCAGTTCGGCGAGTTCGGCGGGCATTTCGCTCTGGGGCAGGCGTGTGGTCAGGGAGCTGGCCGACACGCTGGCGGCCACTTCACTCATCCGGCGCAAGGGCCGCAAACCGCTACGCGCCGCCCAGGCGCCGAGCAGAGCAGTCGCCAGCGCCGACAGGCCGACGGTCAGCCAGATCAGGTGCTGCATGCGCTCCAGAAAGTGCTGGTGATGGGTGATGTCCAGCAGCAGGGTCAGTTGCGGGGTGTCTGTCTGCTGCGGTTGTAGGGGAACCGTGTATGAACGGTAGGAAATGCCGTTTTCGCTCAGGGTATGCAGCCCTTCGTGGTGGCCAGTCAGCGCCTTCGAAGAGGGCAGACTGTCGAACCACAGCGTGCCATCCCGCCCTCGAACCTGCAGCGCGAGATCCGGCGAGTGCGCCAGTTCGCCTTGCAAGGCCTGCCGATGTTCGTTGAGCTGCTCAAGGCGGGTCACGCCCATCAAGGCGTCGCGCAGGGTCGGCAGTTTGCTGTCGAGCAGTTGCTGGTCCAGCTCCATGAAGTGGGTTTCGCTGGCGCGATTGAACAGCACGCCCGCCGTCAGTGAAACCACCGCCGTGCAGGCGGCGAACAGCAGGGCCAGTCGGCTGCCCAGTGAGATGCGTTTGAACATCACAGGCTGCGCTCTTCAAGTACGTAGCCCATGCCGCGTACGGTGTGGATCAGCTTCTTGGGGTAATCGTCGTCGACCTTCAGGCGCAGGCGGCGGATGGCCACTTCGATGACGTTGGTGTCGCTGTCGAAGTTCATGTCCCAGACCTGCGAGGCGATCAGCGACTTGGGCAGCACCTCGCCCTGACGCCGCATCATCAGCTCAAGCAAGGCGAATTCCTTGGCGGTCAGGTCGATGCGCTGGCCGTTGCGCTCCACGCGACGGCGCAGCAGGTCCAGACGCAGGTCGGCCAGTTGCAGGTGTGTTTCCTGGCTCGTGCTGCTGCCCCGGCGCAACAGGCTGCGCACCCGGGCCAGCAGTTCGGAGAAGGCGAACGGCTTGACCAGATAATCATCGGCGCCCAGCTCAAGGCCGCGCACGCGATCCTCGACGGCGTCGCGCGCGGTCAGGAACAGCACGGGTGTATCAAGCCCCGCGCTGCGCATGGCCCGGAGGATCTGCCAGCCATCACGCCCGGGCAGCATGACGTCCAGGATCAGCAGGGCGTAATCGCCGGTCAGCGCCAGATGCTGGCCGGTGGTCCCGTCGGCGACCAGTTCGGTGTTGAACCCCGCTTCAGTCAGGCCCTGGCGCAGGTAGTGGCCGGTTTTCGCTTGATCTTCAATGATCAGTAATTTCATCGGTGACTCACAGCAGGTAATGACGCCTTGGCAGTGGCGCTTTATAGCGCGAGCGGGGCGGGCAGGGGGCCAAGCTTACAAAGTTGTAATCTTGCGGTCAGCTGATTGCCAGTGGCGAGGGCCTACCTTAAGGTCATTGACTGTCGCTGACTGGAGATTCACATGTTCGCTCGTTTTGTCGCTGCTGCCGTGTTGCTGGGTGCCAGCCTGTCGTCCCAGGCCTCCCCCGGTGAGCACTTCGATTTCGGTCACGCGGCCAAGGCCGATCAGGCCACGCGCACGGTCGAGTTGACGCTGGGCGACATGTATTTCGAGCCTAAGTCGCTGACCGTGAAAGAGGGCGAAACCGTGCGTTTCGTGCTGGTCAACAAGGGCCAGTTGCTCCACGAATTCAATCTGGGTGACGCGGCGATGCACGCCGCACATCAGCAGGAAATGCTCAAGATGGTCGCCAGCGGCATGCTGACTTCCACGGGTATGAAGCATGATATGGCGGGCATGGATCATGGTGGCATGAAGCACGACGATCCTAACAGCGTACTGGTGGAACCCGGCAAGACCGCCGAACTGACCTGGACCTTCACCAAGGCTACGGATCTGGAATTCGCCTGCAACATTCCCGGCCACTATCAAGCCGGAATGGTCGGAAAAATCGCGATTGCCGAGTAATCGCTGAAAGCGCGGGACAAAACCTATAAACTCGGCGGTCAGGATTTCACATCAGCCTTTTTATACGTTTTCAGGTCCCGCCATGCATCCCGCAGCCGAACACTCGCCGCTGGGCAAGTCCAGTGAATACATCGCCACCTACACGCCGTCCCTGCTGTTCCCGATTCCGCGCACTGCCAAGTGGGCGGAGCTGGGCCTGACCGCCGAGACGCTGCCGTACAAAGGGGTGGATTTCTGGAATTGCTACGAGCTGTCCTGGCTGCTGCCGTCGGGCAAGCCGGTGGTGGCCATTGGCGAGTTCTGCATCCCGGCCGATTCGCCGAACATTATTGAGTCAAAATCTTTCAAGCTCTACCTGAACTCCCTGAACCAGACGCCGTTTGCCTCTCAAGACGAGCTGGTCAGCGTGCTGGAAAAAGACCTGACGGCCGCAGCAGGTAAACCGGTAGGCGTGCGCATTCGGTCACTCAAGGATATCGAAGCTGAGGGTATCGTCGCGGTGCCGGGTGTCTGTGTCGACGACCTGGACGTGACCATCAGCAGCTACGACCGCCCGCAACCCGAACTGCTGCGCTGCGATGAATCGCAAGTGATTGAAGAAGCGCTGCACAGCCACCTGCTCAAATCCAACTGCCCGGTCACCAGCCAGCCGGACTGGGGCAGCGTCGCTGTGGAATATCGCGGCGCCGCGCTGGATCACGCGAGTTTTCTGGCCTACATCGTCAGCTTCCGCCAGCATTCGGACTTCCACGAACAGTGTGTGGAGCGGATCTTCATGGACCTGCAGCGCCTGTTAAAGCCGGAAAAACTCACCGTCTCTGCACGCTACGTGCGCCGCGGCGGGCTGGACATCAACCCGTACCGCAGCACCGAGCCGTTGACCCTGGAGAACGGCCGTCTGGCGCGGCAGTAAGCTCGGCGATTAACGATTCGGTAGCAGATTGAAACAAAAAAGCCCGTCGTGATGACGGGCTTTTTCATTGTGGAGCAACTGAATCTCAGATTCCGATATTGCCCAGGGTCTGCACGATATTGCGCAAGGTGCCGGCGATGGTGGGGTGTTCGACCTCAAAGCGTTCGATGGCCAGGTTGACGCCATCGGCCAAGTTGTTGTCCGGGGTTGCGGTTTCGACGGCGATCTCGGCCTGAATCTGCGCCATCAGTACATGCAGATGCTCGCGTTCTTGTTCGTTCAGCGGCGGGTTCTGCTCCAGTTGCTCGCGCAGGGTATCGAGTTGTTCTTGCAGTTCGCGGGCGGGCATAGGGTGCTCCCTTCATGGATAGTCTCTGCATGGACCGCAGCGCAACGGCAAAGGTCCTTTGTCGCTAAGACTAAACCACTGCAGAACACTCTGCATGATCCTGATCAATCAGGGCTTTTCGGCCTTCAGGCGGCGCAGGGAAATGTCCGCCAGGCACGACTCAAGGTCGGCCAGGTGATCGATCACCGAGTGCGCGCCGCAGGCGTACAACTCCAGGGTCGCACGACCACGCAGGCGCTCGCGCTGCAGATCGCTCAGGGCATCCCATTGCGCAGGGGACAAACCACACAGCGGCCCGCACGAGGCCAGGCCCACGGTCCACAGGCCTGCGTTGAGCCCGGCCATGAGCAGGCGCGGATCGCCGCTGACCAGCACACAGCCATCGATCTGGCCGACGTTGAGGCTCATCAGCGCCTGCCAGCAAGCGTCAGGCGCGGGCCAGTGGTTGTTCGGGCTGGGGGTGGATTGAATCAGGTCCTTGAGCGGCGCGGCCAGTTGATCGGCGATGCCTTCGGGGTATTCCTCGATCCAGGCGCAGGGGATGCCTTGCTGCTTGAGGTTTTTCAGCGCGGTGAGGGCGCCGGGGGTGGGGGAGGCGAAGGCTGTTGCATCCAGAGACAAAAAAGAGCGGCCGTCGGTGCTGCGCAAGGTGCGCGTCTGGGCGCCGAAATCGACCAGGCATCCGCTCAGACCAAAGAGCACGGCGGTAAAGGGCGGGGCGGGCACAGCGACGGCGGCAAGCATGAAATTCCCTCTCAAATGCCGATGATGCTAAGGGATTTGCATGACAATGCGATGACCGGCGCATGACATTGTCAGCAGATGTTTAAAGATCCGCGCAATTCCTCCGCCTTTGGCCGACGTAAATACTTACAGAAGGCTTTATACTCTCGCCTTTGGTTTGGGGGCGTAGCGCCCGCTTCATCACTTTGACTGGGAGTCTTTGCTATGCCGGTGACCGGTGCAGGCTTTATCAATCGTCTGGCTCGAACGTGTTTCTGGGCCGGTTTGGCCCTGGTGCCCATGGCTGCGCAGGCCGCTGACGAAGACCCGTGGGAAGGCGTCAACCGCGCCATCTTCCGCTTCAACGACACCGTCGACACCTACGCGCTGAAACCCATTGCCCAAGGCTATGAGTTCATCACGCCGCAGTTTCTTGAAGACGGCATCCATAACATGTTCAAGAACATCGGTGACGTGACCAACTTCGCCAACGATGTGCTGCAGGTCAAGCCTCACGCGGCCGGTGTCGACACCGCGCGCCTGATCGTCAACACCACCTTTGGCCTGCTGGGCTTCTTCGATGTGGGCACCAGGATGGGCCTGCAACGCAACGACGAAGACTTCGGCCAGACCCTGGGCTACTGGGGCGTGCCAAGCGGTCCGTTCGTGATGGTGCCGTTCCTGGGCCCAAGCACCGTGCGTGACGCGTTCGCCAAATACCCGGACACCTACACCCAGCCTTACCGTTACATCGATCATGTGCCGACCCGCAACACCGCTTTTGCTGTGAACGTGGTGGACACCCGCGCAAGCCTCTTGTCGGCCGAGAAGCTGATCAACGGCGACAAGTACATTTTCATCCGCAACGCTTTCCTGCAGAACCGCGAGTTCAAGGTCAAGGATGGCAAGGTCGTCGACGATTTCTGATCGACCTGCCCGTTAAGCAAATGCAGAAAAGGCGACTTTCGAGTCGCCTTTTTCTTTTTCGGATTTTGTCGAAACTGTGACGTAGTTCCGCAGTGATATCACTTCATCGTCAGGATGGTCAGCCCCAGTTTCTGCTGGCTGCCGTCGATGTCGGCAATCCACACCACTTCCGTATCGGCCTCAAGCCCCTTGAGCGCCGCGTGCTCCGATTCGATTCGCACGCTGATCCGGTCGCCGACCTTGAACGAGCGTGGCGCCTGTATCTGCATGCCAGAGCTGGATAAATCCACGCAAACCGCCGGGATGATCTGGCCTGCGTAAATCAGGCTGATGTCCGCGTCGACACGCATGCGGATGTAATCTCGTTTCTCTGCATAGTCGCGATCAATCTGACCCATGGCGCATCCTTCGTTTTTGTTGCTGATTTATGGGTTCTTATAACTCCCGGCGATTTGTGATGTAAAGACGCTGGCCGACCGCTGGAGCACCCTTGAAACGCCCGGCGGATGGGAGTACCGTCTGCGCCTTGAAGGGCACCTCTGCGAAGTGAAGCGTTTGACCAAAAGTCCGCTACCTTTGATTCAGAGAGGCTAGAAGCGAATCCAGTAGGCGGCCTGACAGAATCCGACCGCTTACGCCAACCTGATCTGGCGCCGTTTGCCCACATGCAAAAAACCAGTGCCACGCTGCTGATTATCGATGACGACGAAGTAGTGCGCGCGAGTCTCGCGGCCTATTTGGAAGACAGTGGGTTCAGCGTCCTGCAAGCCAGCAACGGCTTGCAGGGTCTACAGACCTTCGAGCAAAACAAGCCTGATCTTGTGATCTGCGACTTGCGCATGCCTCAAGTGGGCGGCCTCGAACTGATCCGTCAGGTCACCAGTCTTGCCCCGGAAACCCCGGTTATCGTGGTGTCCGGCGCGGGTGTCATGAGCGACGCTGTCGAGGCGTTGCGCCTGGGTGCGGCCGACTATCTGATCAAGCCCCTGGAAGACCTTGCCGTGCTGGAGCACTCGGTCAAACGGGCGCTGGATCGCGCGCGCCTGCTTCAGGAAAACAAGGTTTATCGCCAGAAGCTCGAGACCGCCAACCGCGAGCTCGAAGCCAGTCTGCATTTGCTTCAGGAAGACCAGGACGCGGGTCGTCAGGTGCAGATGAACATGCTGCCGACCAGCCCTTGGGCGATCGATTCGTTCGAATTCGAACATGAGATCATTCCGTCGCTGTATCTGTCCGGCGATTTCGTGGATTATTTCCGGGTTGACGATCACCGGGTGGCGTTCTATTTAGCCGACGTTTCCGGCCATGGCGCGTCCTCGGCGTTCATCACCGTGCTGTTGAAGTTCATGACCACGCGATTGTTGTTCGAATCCAAGCGTGGCGGCTCGTTGCCGGCCTTCAAGCCGTCCGACGTGCTGGGGCACATCAATCGCGGGCTGATCAGCTGCAAGCTGGGCAAGCACGTGACCATGGTGGGCGGGATCATCGACGAGAAAACGGGCAAACTCACGTACAGCGTGGGTGGCCACTTGCCGCTGCCGGTGCTGTACACGCCTAGCGAGACGCGCTATCTCGAAGGTCGCGGTTTGCCGGTAGGGTTGTTCAACGAGGCGACGTATACAGACCACGTGCTCGACTTGCCTGAGTCCTTTAGTCTGACTCTCCTGTCTGATGGCATTCTGGACCTGTTGCCAGGTGATACACTCAAAGAGAAAGAAGCCAGCTTGCCCGAATGGGTGAAGTCGGCGGGCGGCAGCCTGGATGGCCTGCGTCAGAAGTTTGGATTGGCCACACTCGGGGAGATGCCGGATGATATCGCCTTGTTGGTGTTGAGCAGGAACCTTTAATGAGTACCGGTAGAATCCAGTTTGCCGAGCAAGACGGCACATTCGTCCTGAAATTCGTGGGCGAAGTGCGTTTGACTCTCTGCTCGGCGTTGGATGCGACGATTGAGCGGATCTTCACCTCGATGAATTTTTCGACCGTGGTGATCGATCTGACCGAAACGCGCAGCATTGACAGCACAACTCTCGGCCTTCTGGCCAAGTTGTCCATTCTGTCCCGTCAGAAAGCGGGGCTGTTGCCCACTGTCGTGACCACCCACGAAGACATCACGCGCCTGTTGCAGTCGATGGGTTTCGATCAGGTGTTCAACATTGTCGGCAAGCCGATTCCACCCCCTGAAGCGCTGAGCGACCTGCCGTCGCAGGACCAGTGCGAGGATGTGGTCAAGGCCAAGGTGCTCGAAGCGCACAAGATCCTGATGGGGCTTAATGACTCCAATCGGGCGGCTTTTTGTGATCTTGTGAATGCGCTTGAGCATCAGTAATCCGGTTTTCGAGTAGACGTGGTTGGGTTCTGCCTTCAGGCAGAACCCCGCGATCCAACGCTCATCCCAAACAACGCGCAGCCAAATAAAAAGGGGCGGCATCCCAAAGAATGCCGCCCCTCTCAGACGATCAAACACTTGCCCAGGCAATCAAGCCTTGGCGTGCAGCAACGCCTCGAGCTTCTCCTGATCGCGGGCAAACTGACGAATCCCCTCAGCCAGCTTCTCGGTCGCCATCGCATCTTCGTTCGATGCCCAGCGGAACTGGCTTTCGTTCAACGTCTGACGAGGCTCGCCGCCGTTGCCCGGCTTGAGCTTCTGCACCAAAGGACCAGTGTCTTCCGACAGCTTCTGCAGCAAGTCCGGGCTGATGGTCAGGCGATCGCAACCGGCCAGCTCTTCGATCTGGCTCAGGTTACGGAAGCTCGCACCCATGACCACAGTCTTGTAGTCATTGGCCTTGTAGTAGTTGTAGATGCGGGTCACCGATTTGACACCCGGATCTTCCGCGCCCACGTAATCCTTGCCTTCGGCTTTCTTGTACCAGTCGTAGATACGGCCTACGAACGGCGAAATCAGGAACACACCGGCGTCGGCACAGGCCTGGGCCTGGGCGAAGGAAAATAGCAGGGTCAGGTTGCACTGAATGCCTTTCTTCTCCAGTTGCTCGGCTGCCTTGATGCCTTCCCAGGTCGAGGCCAGTTTGATCAGGATGCGGTCACGGCCGATGCCGAACTCTTCGTACAGGCCCACCAGACGCTCGGCTCGAGCGATGCATGCCTGGGTGTCAAAGGAGATGCGGGCATCTACCTCGGTCGAAACGCGACCGGGGACGACTTTGAGAATCTCGCGGCCAATCGCAACGGCGAAACGGTCGCTGGCCAGATTGATGTCGCCTTTGCTGCCACTGAAGGCTTCTTTGAGGCGCTCGGCGTTGCTGTCGTTGGAGCCAGCTTTGAGCAGCAGGGAAGGGTTGGTGGTGGCATCAACCGGCTTGAGCTTTTCGATGGCAGCGAAATCGCCGGTATCAGCGACGACGGTGGTGATCTTTTTGAGTTGTTCCAGCTTGGAAGTCATGAGCGTGCTCTGTCCTGTGGGTTTGATGACATTACCCGAGCGCCGCCGGTCACTCAAGGGCGTAAACCGTATCGAACACGCCGATTCAGAGGCCCGCGTTTGCGCAAACAGCGGACCTCTGCTTGCGCTGCACGCCGGGCACCAACCGAGTTTTTCAGCGGGGCGTGCGGGTACATGACGATCGGTCGCCGAGGAAGGCGGACATTCGATTCAGACTGCTTGGAGCCTTGTGGGCGAAGGTCGTTCCCTCCCGACCATCGATTGAGCTTGCAGACACCTTGGCCAAAGGCTTACACGCAATGAGGTGAAGTCGCTCTATGAACTGAAATATTTGAGCGATATATTGCTCCCATCAACTGAAGCAATGGAACGCTTCAGCGATCAAGGACGATCAGCCATTGGCGCGGAGCGCTGCCGACAGGATGTTGGAATGGCCTTGAACTGAAAAACGACCCGCTTCGGCGGGTTTTTTTATGCCTGATATTTTCTCGGCTGCTAGAAAAGACCGTTGTTATTGGCCGACGTTTCCGGGACGTCTTGAATGACATCCCAATGCTCGACGATCTGACCGTCTTTTACCCGGAATACGTCCACCACGGCCTGACCGCGATCCTGTGCTGACTCCTTTGAATGCACATGCAACCACACCAGATCATCCTGCGCCACGCTGCGCACTACTCGGGCGCTCGCATGCGGATGTTCCTTGAAGTAGCGGGAGAAATAGTCCACGAATGGCGCCTTCCCGTCCGCAACTTCAGGGTTGTGCTGCCTGTAGTCGTCCGACACCACGATGGCTGCTTCCATGGTTCGATGCTGGTTGAAGAATTTGTCGTAGAAATCCAGAACCAGATGATGGTTTGCCTGTTCCTCAGGCAGGTTTCGCACAGGTTTCGCGTGAATGGCGGTACTTAAAAGGCATGCGCCCAGCAGCGCGGCGTGAATCATGTTGGGGAGGCGGGTCATGAAGGTCATCCGAAAAATAGTCGGCGAAACTCTATCGGCATGTCCATGGCGCTTACCAGCGATGATATTTATCCGGAAGTATCTTGTTCAACGGGGCTTTGGCGCCGGCCAGCTGATCTGGCTTGCGCTTATCGGTTGTGCGCGCCAGACAGGCTTCAGAAACTGTAGAATAGGCTTCATTCCCGTGTGCAACTCTGTGCAGTTTTTCGACGCATGAAGGCTTTTCAGTGACTTTTTCCGAAGCAGACAACGTTTCAAACCAGCAAATCATATCCAGAAAATTTTCCGTCGCCCCTATGATGGATTGGACGGACCGCCACTGCCGATTCTTCCTGCGCCTGCTGTCGAAAAACGCGCTGTTGTACACCGAAATGGTCACCACCGGCGCCTTGCTGCACGGTGACAGCGAGCGCTTTTTGCGTCACGACCAGAGTGAGCATCCGCTGGCGTTGCAACTGGGTGGCAGCAACCCGGCGGACCTGGCGGCCAGCGCGCGTCTGGCGCAGGCGGCGGGGTATGACGAGGTCAATCTCAACGTCGGCTGCCCGAGCGATCGTGTGCAGAACAACATGATTGGCGCGGTGCTGATGGGGCATCCGCAACTGGTCGCCGATTGCGTCAAGGCCATGCGCGACGCGGTGTCGATTCCGGTGACGGTCAAGCACCGCATCGGCATCAACGGTCGCGACAGCTACGAGCAATTGTGCGAATTCGTCGACACGGTGCGCGACGCGGGCTGTACCAGTTTCACCGTTCACGCGCGCATCGCCATTCTCGAAGGGCTGTCGCCGAAGGAAAACCGCGACATCCCGCCACTGCGCTATGAGGTTGCCGCACAGCTGAAGCAGGACTTCCCGGACCTTGAGTTCATCCTCAACGGCGGCATCAAGACTCTGGAGCAATGCCAGGAGCACCTGAAAACCTTCGACGGCGTCATGCTTGGCCGCGAGGCGTATCACAACCCGTACCTGCTGGCCGAAGTGGATCGCGAACTGTTCGGCGGCAACGCCCCGCAGATCACCCGCGCCGAAGCCTTGGCGCAGCTGCGTCCCTACGTCGAAGCCCACCTGCGCGACGGCGGCTCGATGCACCACATCACCCGCCACGTGCTGGGTCTGGGCACGGGCTTCCCCGGCGCGCGCAAATTCCGCCAGTTGCTGTCGGTGGACATCCACAAGACTGACGATCCGCTGGGTCTTTTGGACAAGGCGGGGGAGTTGCTCGAAGGGCGTTGAGCCGCGAGTTCCTGATGCTGCTCACGTGCTTGAGTTCGTGGGCCCTCAACGGCGACCGGTACGCGTACTCACATCGACCCACACCGCCAGCACCAGAATGCTGCCCTTGACGATCATCTGCCAGTAACTGTCGAGATCGAGCATCGACATGCCGTTGTCCAGGCTGGTGATCACCAGTGCGCCGAGCAGTGCGCCGTAGACCGTGCCCGAGCCACCGCGCATGGAGGTGCCGCCGATGAAGCAGGCGGCGATGGCGTCCAGTTCGCCCATGTTCCCCGCCGAGGGCGAGCCTGCGGCCAGGCGTGCAGTGTTGACCAGCCCGGCCAGCGCGCACATCACGCCCATGATGCCGAAGATCCACAGTTTCACCGCCTGCACGTTGATGCCGGACAGGCGCGTGGCTTCCATGTTGCTGCCGACCGAATAGATGCGGCGGCCGAACACGGTCTGGCTGGTGATGTAGCTGAACACGCCGAGCAACACCAACAGCAGCAGCACCGGCACCGGAATGCCGTCGTAGCTGTTGAGGGTATAGACGAAACCGGCCAGCACCGCGCCGATCGCCACCACGCGCAAAGCGTCCCGCACCAGCGAGTGAGCCGCCAGGCCATGCAAGGCGCGATTGCGACGCTGGCGCCAGGTGAGGAACAGCGTCAGGGCAAACAGCAGCACTCCCAGCACAACGCCCACCGACGGCGGCAGATAACCCTGGCCGACGTACACCAGCTGCGGCGACACCGGGGCGATGGTCGTGCCGCCGGTGATGCCCAGCAAAATCCCGCGAAACGCCAGCATGCCGCCCAGGCCGACAATAAAGGAAGGGATGCGCAGGTAGGCGGTCATGCAGCCGTTGGCCAGGCCGATCGCCAGGCCGCACAGGGCAACGACGCCGAGGTTCAGCACCAGCGGCACGTGATAGACCACATCGAGAATCGCCGCCACGCCGCCGAGCAAACCCAGCAGCGACCCCACCGACAGATCGATCTCGCCGCTGATGATCACCAGCACCATGCCGCACGCGAGGATGCCGGTGATGGACATCTGCCGCAGCAGGTTGGAGAGGTTGCGCGGGGTGAGAAAGCCGCCTTCGGTCTGCCAGCTGAAAAACAGCCAGATCACGGCGATGGCGATGACCAGCGCGAGCATTTTGTAGCGGGTGAACAGTTGTTTGACCTGATTCATGTACGCGTTTCTCTCACAACACTGGGCTGATCGTTATTGTTATGGGTGCCCGCAGGGTGCAGGGCGGCGGCCAGTACCTGCTCCTGGGTCAGGCCGTGGTTGAGGAAGTCGCCGCGCAGCTGGCCTTCGCCGATCACCAGCACGCGGTCCGACACGCCGAGTACTTCGGCCAGCTCCGAGGAGACCATGATGATCGACACGCCACTGGCAGCCAGCGCGCCCATCAGTTTGTAGATTTCGTACTTGGCGCCCACGTCGACTCCCCGGGTCGGCTCGTCGAGGATCAGTACGCGAGGCTTGGTCAGCAGCATCTTGGCCAGCACGGCCTTTTGCTGATTGCCGCCGGAGAGGCTGGTGATCGGCAGAAACGGGCTCGCGGTTTTCAGATGCATGCGGGCGATTTCCTTGTCGATGCTGCCCAGTTCCGCTTCGGCATCGATGCGCGTCAGGTGCGAGAAATTGTCGAGCACCGCGAGGGTGATGTTCTGGCCGACGCCGAGATCCGGAATGATGCCTTGGCGTTTGCGGTCTTCGGGGACCATGCACAGCCCGGCGCGAATCGACTTGAGCGGTGTACGCGTGTCGACAGGTTTGCCCTCCAGCCAGACCTCGGCTTCATAGCGGCCGGGGTAGGCGCCGAACAGCGCCGACACCAGTTCGGTTCGACCGGCACCGACCAGCCCGGCGATGCCGAGGATTTCCCCGCGCTTGAGGCTGAAGGAGATGTCGTCGACCCGCTTGCGTTTGGGGTTGTCGACGTCGTAGCAGGTGACGTGGCGCGCTTCGAAGATCACCTCGCCGATGTCGTGGGGTTCGGTCGGGTAGAGGTTGCTCATTTCGCGGCCGACCATCTGGGTGATGATTTTGGCGATGTCCATGTCGGCCATGGCCGTGGTCGCGATGTGTTTGCCGTCGCGGATCACCGAAATGGTGTCGCACACGGCGGCCACTTCATCGAGCTTGTGGGAGATATAGACGCACGCCACGCCCTTGGCCTTGAGGTCAAGAATGATGTCCAGCAGCACCTCGATTTCCGAGCGGGTCAGGGCCGAGGAGGGCTCATCGAGGATCAGCAGGCGGGCTTTCTTGTTCAGCGCCTTGGCGATCTCCACCAGTTGCTGATAACCGCCGCCGTATTGCGACACCGGCAGCGCGACGTTCATGTCCGGCACCTTGAGCTCGCGCATCAGGGCTTCGGCGCGGTGGATCATCGCCGGGTAGTTCATGCGCCCGCCGGGCAGGGTCAGCTCGTGGCCCATGAAGATGTTTTCCGCCACCGAAAGGTCGGGGACGAGGGTCAGTTCCTGGTGAATGATGACGATCCCGGCGGCTTCGGTTTCGCTGATCGATTGCGCCTTGAGCGGCTGGTCTTCCCAGAGGATTTCACCCTCCCAGGTGCCGTAGGGGTAGACCGCCGACAGCACTTTCATCAACGTCGATTTGCCTGCGCCGTTCTCGCCACACAGGCCGACGCATTCGCCGGGACGCACCCTGATGTCGATGCCGTTCAGGGCTTTGACACCGCCAAAAGTTTTGACGATGCCGTTCATTTGCAGCAGGTAGTCGGACATTGCGGGGTCTCACACAAGGTTCAAGACCGCACTCCCACAGTTATCAGCCAGCGGCACGAGAGCGCGGTGTCAGGGCAAACAGCGTGGTTATTTCCCCGCCATCTGATCCTTGGTGTAGAACCCGTCCTTCTCCAGCAGGTCGATGTTGTCCTTGGTCAAGGGCGTTGGCGTCAGCAGGATAGTGTCGACCTTCTTGGTGCCGTTGTCGTACTGCGAGCTGAAGGCCGGTTTTTCGTTGCGCGCCAGTTGCACGGAAAGCTTGGCGGCTTGCGAGGCAATGAGTTTCAGCGGCTTGTAGACGGTCATGGTCTGGGTGCCGTCGATCACGCGCTTGACGGCGGCAAGGTCGGCGTCCTGGCCCGAGATCGGCACTTTGCCGGCGAGTTTCTGTGCGGCCAGGGCCTGGATCGCGCCACCGGCCGTGGCGTCGTTGGAGGCGACGATGCCGTCGATCTTGTTGCTGTTTTTGGTCAGGGCGTTTTCAACAATGCTCAGGGCCTCGGTCGGGTTCCATTCCTTGACCCATTGCTGGCCGACAATCTTGATGTCGCCCTTGTCGATGGCCGGTTGCAGCACCTTCATCTGACCTTCGCGCAGCACCTTGGCGTTGTTGTCGGTGGGCGCGCCGCCGAGCAGGAAGTAGTTGCCTTTGGGTTGTGCCTTGAGTACGCCCGAGGCCTGCATTTCGCCGACTTTTTCGTTATCGAAGGAGATGTAGGCGTCGATGTCGGCGTTGAGGATCAGCCGGTCGTAAGACACCACCTTGATCCCGGCTTTCTTGGCTTCGGCGACCGCGTTGGTCAGCACGGTGGCGTTGAAGGGCACGATGACGATCACGTCGACGCCTCGGGAAATCAGGTTTTCGATCTGGGAAATCTGCTTCTGCTCGTTGGCGTCCGCCGATTGCACGAAGACCTTGGCGTCCATTTTTTCCGCCGCCGCCACGAAGTAGTCGCGGTCTCGGGACCAGCGCTCAAGGCGCAAATCGTCGATGGAGAAGCCGATTTTCGGGTGGGCCGAGTCGGCCATGACCGGCAGGCTGAGCAGGGCCAAAGCACTGGCGAGCAAGGTGCGTTTCAGGTTTTTCATTGTGGTGCGTCCTTTTATTTTTGTTTAGAGGCACTTCCTGAGCGTGGTGCGTGTCGCGGGTGAAACTGTAGATACTTCCCTCGCGACATGGCGCAGAGAATTGTCGCGAGATTGTCACCGGCACCTGCCAGGGCTTCAGCGGTAAATGAACCGGTTCACAACCCCTTCGAGCATCTCCTGTCGGCCACTGACGGCCTGCGGGTTGAGGTCGTTGTCCAGCGCGTGCCGGGCAATGGATTCCAGGCTGAAATCCCCCGACAGCACGGCGCGGCCGAACGGCTGGTCCCAGCCGGCGTAGCGCTGGGTCTTGAACTGTTCGAGCACATCGTTCTCCACCATCGCGGCGGCGCGTTCCAAGGCCAGGGCCAACACGTCCATGGCTGCGACGTGGCCGTAGAACAGGTCGACTTCATCGAGGCTCTGGCGGCGCACCTTGGAGTCGAAGTTGAACCCGCCATTCTTGAAGCCCCCGGCCTTGAGGATTTCATAGGTGGCCAGGGTCATTTCTTCGACGCTGTTGGGGAACTGGTCGGTGTCCCAGCCGTTCTGCGGGTCGCCGCGGTTGGCGTCGATGCTGCCGAAGATGCCAAGGGACGCTGCGGTGGCGATCTCATGGTGGAAGCTGTGCCCGGCGAGGGTTGCGTGGTTGGCCTCGATGTTGACCTTGATCTCCTTCTCCAGCCCGTACTGGTGCAGAAAACCAAAGACCGTGGCGCTGTCGTAGTCGTACTGGTGCTTGGTCGGCTCCTGGGGTTTGGGCTCGATCAGCAGGTCGCCCGTAAAGCCGATCTTGTACTTGTGCTCGACCACCATGCGCATGAAGCGCCCCAGTTGTTCGCGCTCGCGTTTGAGATCGGTGTTGAGCAGGGTCTCGTAGCCTTCGCGGCCGCCCCACAGCACGTAGTTCGAGCCCTTGAGGCGCTGGGTGGCGTTCATCGCGTTGAATACCTGGGCCGCCGCGAAGGCGAACACTTCAGGGTCCGGATTGCTCGCAGCCCCTGCGGCAAAGCGCGGGTTGCTGAAGCAGTTGGCGGTGCCCCACAGCAGCTGGATGCCGCTCTGCTCCTGGTGCCGTTCGAGCTCGTCGACCATCTGCGCGAAATTGCGGGTGTATTCCTTGAGGCTCGCGCCTTCGGGGGCGACGTCGGTGTCGTGGAAGCTGTAGTAGTCGATGCCCAGCTTGGAAAAGAACTCGAACGCAGCCTCTGCCTTGAAGCGCGCCAACGCCATGGCATCGCCCGATTTGACCCACGGGCGTTTGAAGGTGCCGACGCCGAACATGTCGGCCCCCGGCCAGACGAAGGTGTGCCAGTAGCAGGCGGCCATGCGCAGGTGCTCGCGCATGGGCTTGCCGAGAACCAGCTTGTTGGCGTCGTAGTGGCGGAAGGCGAGGGGCGAATCGCTGTGGGGGCCTTCGTAGCGAATCGTGTCGATATCGGGAAAGCAGGGCATCGAAGTATTTCCTTATTGTTCTGGGCGTTGTCCCGATACTAGCAACGGCCCTTGGCCTTGCGATTACGAAAATCACCAACTCGGTGTTCGATTTTGAGTATTGAGATTCCCCGTGCGCAGGCCTAGTCTGTGCCGACCTGTTTCGCAGGCCCGGGGTAAAAAACAATGAAAACCGTCCCGCCCGTCCACCGAATTGCCCTGCTGTTCAACGGCGGCAAGATCTACGATCGCGGCATCATCACAGGCATCGGCAATTACCTGAGCAGCACGCGCGCGTCCTGGGACCTGTTCCTCGAGGAGGACTTCCTGTGCCGGCTCAAGGGCATCGAGCGCTGGCAGGGCGACGGGATCATTGCCGATTTTGACGACCCGCTGATTGGCGAAGCCCTGGCCGCGAGCAAGCTGCCGGTAGTGGCCGTGGGCGGCTCGTACGAAGACCCGGCGGCTTACCCGAAAAACATTCCCTACGTGGCCACCGACAATTTCGCCCTGATCAAACTGGCCTACGAGCACCTGATTGAGGCCGGGCTGACCCGTTTTGCCTGCTTCAGCCTGCCCGAAGCCCAGAGCAATCGCTGGGCCCAGGAGCGGGAAAAGGCCTTTCGCCGTCTGCTGCAACGGGACGGTTTGCGCGGCGAGGTCTATCGCGGCCTGAGCACCAGCGCGCCGCTGTGGGACAGCGCCGTGGAGCAGCAAATCGCCTGGCTGCAGAGCCTGCCCAAACCCATCGGCATCATCGCCGTCAGTGACGCCCGCGCCCGGCAATTGCTCCAGGCCTGCCTGACGGCGGGCATTGCGGTGCCTGAACAGGTGGCGCTGATCGGCATCGACAACGACCCGCTGACCCGCACCCTCACGCGGGTGCCGCTGAGCTCGGTGATTCAGGGCACGCAAAGCATGGGGCGCATGGCCGCGCACATGCTGCATCAGATGCTCCACGGCATGCCGTCCACCACTCACCAGATTCTCGTACCCCCCGAGGCGATCAACGTGCAGGCGTCGAGTCTGCACCAGCCGCTGGGCAACCCTTACGTGATGCAGGCGCTGCATTTCATTCGTCAGTACGCTTGCCAGGGCATCAAGACCGCGCAGGTGGCGAGTTACGTTGGCATTTCCCGGTCTTCGCTGGAATCGCATTTCCGCAAGGAGCGCGGCTGCAGCGTGCACGACGAAATCCTCGGTTTCAAACTCGCGGCTGCCGCGTCACGTCTTGAAAAGACTGACTCGGCCATTGCCGACATCGCACAGAACTGCGGCTTCAAGTCCGCGCAATACCTGCACACCGTGTTTCGCCGCGAGTTCGGCTGCACCCCCCGTGAATATCAGCAGGGGGCGTCGGCCGCGGTTCATTGATTCTGGAGCGCCCGGAGATGGGCGCATCCATCCATAAAAACGACAAGATCACAGGAGTCATCGATGCATCCGATTCGTCTAGGGCTGGTGGGTTACGGCAAGATCGCGCAAGACCAGCATGTGCCGGCGATCCGCGCCAACCCGCAGTTCGAGCTGGTAGCCGTGGCTACATTGGGGCAGCACTGCCCGGGCGTGGAGAACTTCAGTTCATTGACTGAGCTGCTGGCCAAAGGGCCGCAGGTCGACGCCGTTGCCTTTTGCACTCCGCCGCAAGGGCGTTTCGCTCTGGTTCAAGAGGCGCTGAAGGCAGGCAAGCATGTGCTGGTTGAAAAGCCGCCGTGCTCGACCCTGGGCGAAGCGTTTGCGCTGATCGACGGTGTGCATGCCGCCGGTGTGACCGGCCTGTTCGCCTGGCACTCGCGTTTTGCGCCGGGGGTGGCCAATGCCAAGGCCTGGCTTGAGGGCAAGGCGCTGAAGCAGGTGCGTGTCGAGTGGAAGGAGCAAGTGCGCAAGTGGCACCCCGGGCAGAGCTGGATCTGGCAGGCGGGCGGGCTGGGCGTGTTCGATCCGGGCATCAACGCGCTGTCCATCGTCACCGATCTGCTGCCGGGGGCGCTGTTCGTCGAGTCTGCAGCCCTTGATGTGCCGGGCAACTGCCAGTCGCCGATGGCTGCGTCCTTGAACCTGCGCAGCGCCGAGCGGGTCGAGGTGCTGGCCGAGTTCGATTTCGATCACAGCGTCAATGAGCTGTGGCGCATCGAGTTGCAGTGTGATGAAGGCGTGATACGTCTGGATTCCGGTGGCGCCCAGGTGAGTCTTGATGACGTGGCCCAGCAGACCTCGGAGGAGGGCGAGTACCCGGCGATGTATCGGCATTTCGCGCAGCTGATTGCCGAAGGGCGCAGTGACCTGGACCTGCAACCGTTGCGGATTGTGGCGGACAGTTTCTTTGTGGGGAGCAAGAAAACGGTGGCGGATTTCTATGAGTGATTAAGCACCGATTTGCTTCTGGCCGCAGGCCGTAGGAACACGCTGGACGCCTACGGCCTGCGGCCATAATCAAAAGCTTCGAAAGCGCCGTGACACCTCTCGGGGGGATTTCAAAGATGCACGACGCTCGACAGGGCGATCGAGAAAGAAACAATCAGCATCAGCAAAAGGGTCGTGTTGACGGACATGGTTTCAATTCCTTGAAAAAGATGTCGCCATCATCCCTGTCCTCTGCGGGCAAATGAAGTCTGTAAATCTTTATGTCGACTATCGATCATATTGATACACAAAGAAATTTCGTAGTTAACCTGTGCTCGATAATGACCGCATGGCTTGAATCCTGTGGTCTCCGAAGCCGTTTCCCACAACGCCTGGCTTAAATTTCCCGAACCTGCCCACGTCATGTTTTACAACCGACATTGATTACGTGAGCCTTGCCATGTCCATCCAGCTTGATCCGGCGTCGTTGCCGCTGCCCTCCGGTAACCGTCTTGGCGCCGATGAAACCGACACCCGTCTGAGCCTGGTGCTGGAAGGCCAGCCGCTGATCCAGCTGCGTCTGGAGCGCGGCGCCGATCTGCGTCTGTCGTTGCAGGACGCAGGCAACCAGCCCAGTGGCAACGCGATATGGGCCGCCTGTTACTGGCTGTTCGCCCGGGATTCGGCGTGTCAGCGCCTGGTCTGGTCGCTGGAGCACACCCCGGATCAGGCCCTGCGCAGCGGCTTGCTGTTACCGGGCGCCGTTGCCGGGCAATACGTTTGTGAGCGCACGCTGTTCTGGCAACGGCCGCAACCCTGGCTGGGTGAGCCCTTCAGCGGCGTGTATCCGCAGCAGATGGCGATCACCGATGGCAAGCGTCACCCCTTGCGTGCGCCCAAGCCGCGCGGTGAGGTGTACCGGCGCTTCGATGCGCGGCTCGGCGCCTGGGTGTCGTTGCGCACGGTGGAAGTCGAGGGGGATGTCGAGCGCTTCAACCGTTGGCAGAACAACCCTCGCGTGCTGGCGTTCTGGCAGGAAGGCGGCACTCTGCAGCAACACCGCGAATACCTCAGCAAGCTCGAAGCCGACCCCCACACGCTGACCCTGATCGGCTGTTTCGACGATGAGCCGTTCGCCTATTTCGAAGCCTACTGGGCCAAGGAAGATCGCATCGCGCCGTTTTACGACGCCGGGGATTACGACCGCGGCATCCACATGCTGGTTGGCGAAGAGCACCAGCGCGGCTCACATAAAGTTGCCAGCTGGCTGTCGGCGTTGGTGCATTACCTGTTTCTCGATGACCCGCGCACCCAGCGTGTGGTGGCAGAGCCTCGCGCTGACAACCAGCGCATGATCGGGCACATGCACAACCAGTGTTTTCATTGCGAGAAAGAGTTCGACTTCCCGCACAAGCGGGCCGCCTTGATGATGCTGGGGCGTGAGCGTTTTTTTGATCGCTGCTCGCTGCGCTGAGGCGCTGATCCACAAAGGCGAGGAGGAGGCTGACCACAGGCTCGCACCGTTGTCGGTTGCGATGCCTGTGCAATGGCCGGTAGCCGGTTTTGGAGGGGGGCGGGAGGGTCAGGCGGCGCTTTCGCTGCGCTGGCCGGATTTCTTGCGGCAATGCACCAGCGCGTCGCGAATCATGAAGTTGACCAGCGTCGGCGATACACCCAGTTCCTTGGCGATGTCCTTTTGTGGGACCCCGTGCAAGCGATACATCTCGAAGGCGTAGCGCGTGCGAGGCGGCAATTCGCCCAGCGCGTCGGCAATGGTTTCCAGCGTAGCGAAGTTGATGTGTGAGGTTTCAGGCGATGCTCCGTGGATGACGACGTTCAAGCCTTCCTCCTCCGGACCCGAATACTTGAGCTCCAGGGTCTGCTTGCGATAGTGGTCGATCGCCAGGTTGCGCACGATCTGGAACAGGTAGCTCAGCTGTGCCTTGAACGAGGAGGTGATGTCGGGAGCTGACTGCAATCGGAAAAAAGCGTCCTGAACCACGTCCTCTGCCCGGGATCTGCACCCGGTGATGCGAGCCGCAATCTTTACAAGAATCTGACGATTCTCGATAAAAGCTTGAAGTAATGGTGTGCCGCGCCTGATGGGAGAGACTTGGTCCGTCATGAAAATCACCTTGTCGCGAGGGAGGTTGTGGAAGCGGGACCGGTAGGGGCCCTGCACACATCGTGCGACAAATTATGGTTAATGATAATGATTGTCAATTAAGAAATGGATTTGATGACTATTGTGGGTGCTTCTCAATCGCCTTTGCACCGATATGGATCGTGGGCGGCAAAGGTTTCAGCCGTATGTCCGACTAATTATTCCTTCGAGTCATCCGTTCTCTTGGATGACGAACCGGGCAGCAGTCCAGGTTTGCGAATCAGTATTTTTGAGCGCCGCAGCTGACGCGAAGAGCCTGCGCCCGCGTCGTTCAGCCTTCTTTACCTGTCAACCGACTCCACTCAGGACTTTCATGATGGACGCGTTCGAACTCCCCGCTACCCTGGTCCACGCACTGCAGCGCCGTGCCGCTTCGACGCCGGATCGACTGGCATTGCGTTTTCTGGCCGAAGACAAGGATCAGGCGGCGGTGCTCACCTATCGTGACCTTGATCAGCGGGCCCGAACCATCGCTGCGGCCATCCAGGCCCGTGCCAGCGTGGGTGAGCGGGCAGTGCTGCTGTTCCACAGCGGGCCGGATTACGTCGCTGCGTTCTTCGGCTGCCTGTATGCCGGGGTCATTGCCGTACCGGCTTACCCGCCGGAGTCCTCGCGTCAGCACCACCAACAGCGTCTGGTGTCGATCATCGGCGATGCCGAACCGCGTCTGGTCCTGACCAGCACCGCGTTGCGCGAGCCGTTGGCCGCCATGGCCGAGTTGGGCCCGGACAGTGCTGCTCAACTGGTGTGTGTCGACACACTGGACAGCGCCATTGCCGAGCGTTGGCAGATGCCGGACCTGACGGCTGACGACATTGCGTTTTTGCAGTACACCTCGGGGTCGACGTCGATGCCCAAGGGTGTGCAGGTCAGCCACGGCAACCTGGTGGCCAACGAACAGCTGATCCGTCACGGCTTTGGCATCGACCTGAACCCGGATGACGTGATCGTCAGCTGGCTGCCGCTGTATCACGACATGGGATTGATCGGCGGGCTGCTGCAGCCCATCTTCAGCGGCGTGCCTTGCGTCCTGATGTCCCCGGGATACTTCCTGGCGCGGCCGGTACGCTGGTTGGAGGCGATCAGCGAATACAAGGGCACCATCAGCGGCGGACCGGATTTCGCCTATCGCCTGTGCACCGAGCGAGTCAGCGAGTCGGCGCTGGCGCGACTGGACCTGAGCCATTGGCGCGTGGCGTATTCGGGCTCCGAGCCGATCCGCTTCGACACCCTGCAGCAGTTTGCAGGCAAGTTCGCCGCTTGTGGTTTCAATGAGCAGAGCTATTTCGCCTCCTACGGCCTGGCCGAGGCCACCCTGTTTGTCGCTGGCGGGCAACGCGGTCAGGGGATTGGCGCGTTGCGTCTGGATGAGCAGGCGTTGCGTCAGAACCTGGCGCACCCGACCCTGGACGCCGCAAGCGCCACCGTGGTGATGAGTTGTGGCACAGGTCAGCCGGGGCATGACGTGCGCGTGGTCGACCCGCAAAGCCTTCTTGCCGTGGCCGACAATCAGGTGGGCGAAGTCTGGGCGTGCGGCCCGAGCATCGCTCACGGCTACTGGCGCAACCCGCAGGCGACCGCCAACAGCTTCGTCGAGGTTGACGGGCTGACCTGGCTGCGCACCGGGGACCTGGGCTTTTTCCGCGAGGGACAGCTGTACATCACCGGGCGCTTGAAAGACATGCTGATCGTGCGCGGTCACAACCTGTACCCGCAGGACATCGAGCAGACCATCGAGCGGGAAGTTGAGGTGGTGCGCAAGGGGCGGGTGGCGGCGTTCGCCATGACCGTGGAGGGCGAGGAGGGGATCGGCATTGCAGCGGAAATCAGCCGCAGCGTGCAGAAGATTCTGCCTGCCGAGGCGCTGATCAAGACCCTTCGCCAGACCGTGGCTGACGCTTGTCAGCAGGCACCTGCGGTGGTGGTCTTGCTCAATCCGGGCGCGCTGCCGAAAACCTCCAGCGGCAAACTGCAACGTTCGGCCTGTCGCCAACGGCTGGAGGACGGGACGCTGGACAGCTATGCGGTTTTTCCTGATCGATCGAGCAGCCAGGCCGATGCAACCCTCTTGGACGCCGATTCGCTGCAAGCGCAGATCGGCCGCATCTGGGCCCAGCACCTGCAGGTCGCGCACGTGGCGAGCGAGGATCATTTCTTCCTGTTGGGTGGCAACTCGATCCTGGCCACTCAGGTGGTCGCTGATCTGCGTCAGGCATTGGGCCTGGAGCTGAATCTGCGGCTGTTGTTCGAAGCCCCGACGTTGTCGGCCTTCACGATGCAGGTCGAACACCTGCAACGGGACGGGGGTGTCGCCGAGGGGACGATTGCCCGTTTGCCTCGCACCGAAGCCTTGCCCCAATCGCTGGCACAAAACCGCCTGTGGTTTCTCTGGCAACTGGAGCCCGGCAGCAGTGCCTACAACGTTCCGGGCGCCTTGCGTTTGCGCGGCGAGCTGGACGAAGCTGCTGTGCGCGACAGCTTTGATCGCCTGGTCGAGCGCCATGAATCGCTGCGCACGCGCTTCTGCGAGCGTGATGGTCAGGCCTTGCAGCTGATCGATGCCGCGAAACCACTTGCCCTGAACCTGATCGACCTCACTGACCTGCCTGCCCAGCAGCGCCAGGACCGGGCGATACAGATTCGCGAAGACGACGCGCGGGCGCCGTTCGACCTCCAGCAAGGGCCGTTGCTGCGGGTGACGCTGGTTCGTCTTGATGAGCAGGAACACCACCTGCTGGTGACGCTGCACCACATCATCGCCGATGGCTGGTCGTCGAACATCCTGATCGATGAGTTCTCGCGCCTGTATGCCGCGCGCGCCCAGGGGCAGAACGCCGAGCTGGCCGCGTTGCCGCTGGGCTATGCCGATTACGGCAGCTGGCAGCGCCAGTGGCTGGCCCAGGGCTACGCCGAAAAGCAGCTGGCTTACTGGAAGCAGCAACTGGGTGACGCCCAGCCGACACTGAGCCTGGCCACCGACCATCCGCGCACGGCGCAGAAACGTCACAGTGCCTCGCGCTTGAGTCTGCGTCTGGATGCCGGTCTCAGTGCGGCGGTGCGCAACACTGCCCAGGCGTATCAGTCGACCACGTTCATGGTCCTGTTGGCGGCCTTTGCGGGGCTGCTGCATCGCTACAGCGGTCAGCGCGACATTCGTATCGGTGTGCCGGGGGCCAACCGGCCACGTCAGGAAACCCAAGGCCTGATCGGTTTTTTCATCAACACCCTGGTGCTGCGTGCCGAGCTGGATTCGCGGACAGTGTTCACTGATCTGCTGGCGCGTACGCGCAAGGCCACCCTCGATGCCCAGGCTCACCAGGACCTGCCGTTCGAACAGTTGCTCGAAGCCTTCCCTGAGGCCCGTGAGCACGGGCTGTTTCAGGTGATGTTCAACCACCAGCAGCGGGACCTGAGCGTATTGCGCCGCTTGCCGGGCGTGTTGGCGGATGAGTTGCCATGGCACAGCCGCGAGGCAAAATTCGACCTGCAACTGCACAGTGAAGAGGACCGTAACGGACGTCTGTCGCTGGCGTTCGACTACGCCGACGAGCTGTTCGACGCCGCGACGATCGAGCGTATGGCGCAGCACTTCACTCGACTGCTGCAACAGGTGACCGAGCAACCGCAACGGGCTCTGGGCGATGTGCAACTGCTCGGTGCCGATGAGCAAGCGGCGCAGCAGCAATGGGCTGTTGCACCCTGCGCTGCGGCCAGCCAGTGGCTGCCTGAATGGCTTAACCAGCAGGCAGAGCGCACCCCGGAGCGGGTCGCATTGATGTGGGACGGCGGTCAGCTCGACTTCGCCAGCCTGCACACCCAGGCCAATCGGCTGGCCCATTACCTGCGCGACAAAGGCGTCGGCCCGGATGTGCCAGTGGCGATTGCCGCCGAACGCTCGCCGCAGTTGCTGATCGGTCTGTTGGCGATTCTCAAGGCCGGTGGCGCCTACGTGCCGCTGGATCCGGACTACCCCGCTGAGCGGCTGGCGTACATGCTTGAGGATTGCGGCGCCGAGCTGTTGCTCACGCAAAGTCACCTGTTGAGCGCGCTGCCGGTCAGCCCCGGCGTCAGCAGCATTGCCATGGACCTGCTCAAGCTCGATAACTGGTCCAGCCATGCACCGGGTTTGCACCTCAGTGGCGATCACCTGGCCTACGTGATTTACACCTCAGGCTCCACCGGCCAGCCCAAGGGGGTCGGCAACACCCACGGTGCCTTGGCCGAGCGCCTGCAGTGGATGCAGGCGACCTATCGGCTGGATGCCTCTGACGTGCTCATGCAGAAGGCGCCGATCAGTTTCGATGTGTCGGTCTGGGAGTGCTTCTGGCCGTTGATCACAGGTTGTCGTCTTGTGCTTGCCGGACCGGGCGAGCACCGCGACCCTCAGCGAATCGTGCAGCTTATTCGGCAGTTCGGGGTGACCACGCTGCACTTCGTGCCGCCGCTTCTGCAACTGTTTATCAGCGAGCCGCAGGTGGCCACGTGCGCCAGCCTGCGACGCCTGTTTTCCGGTGGCGAGGCGTTGCCCGCTGCGTTGCGTGATCGGGTGCTGACGCAACTGCCGTCCGTGCAGCTGCACAATCGCTATGGCCCGACGGAAACCGCAATCAACGTCACCCACTGGCACTGCCAGCGCGAGGACGGCGAGCGCTCACCCATTGGCCGCCCCCTGGGCAACGTGCAATGCCGGGTGCTGGACAGCGATCTCAACCTCGCGCCGCAAGGTGTGGCTGGCGAATTGTGCATTGGCGGTCAGGGGCTTGCGCGAGGGTATCTCGGACGGCCAGGGCTCAGCGCCGAGCGTTTCGTGGCTGACCCGCTGGGCGAGCCGGGCGCGCGCGTGTATCGAACGGGTGACTTGGCGCGCTGGACGGCAGAGGGTGTGCTGGAGTACCTCGGACGGCTTGACCAGCAGGTGAAGTTGCGCGGGTTCCGTGTCGAGCCTGAGGAAATCCAGGCCCGTCTGTTGGCGCTCGATGGCGTGGAACAGGCCGTGGTGCTGGTGCGCGAGACCGCGGCCGGACCACAGCTGGTCGGTTACTTCACCGCCAGCGCCAACCCTTCGCAATCGGCGCAGGAGCAGGCTCAGTACCTCAAGCAGGCGCTGGCAGGCGAGTTGCCGGAATACATGGTCCCGGCGCAGCTCATGCGCCTGGACGCCATGCCGCTTGGCCCCAGTGGCAAGCTGGACCGTCGCGCCTTGCCCGAACCTGTCTGGCAGGTCCGTCAGCACGTCGAGCCGACCTCCCCGTTGCAGCAGCAGATCGCTGCCATCTGGTGCGAGGTGCTGGGTGTTGCGGGTGTCGGGCTGCGCGATGACTTTTTCGCACTGGGCGGCCACTCGTTGCTGGCGACTCAGATCATTGCCCGGGTGCGTCAGGCCTGTGACGTCGAACTGCCGTTGCGGGTGCTGTTCGAGGCGCCGGAGCTGGGTGAGTTCGCCGAGCGTGTGAGCCAGATTCAGATGGCCGGGCTGCGCAACCAGCAGACGGCCATCGCGACAGTGGATCGCAGCCAGCCGGTTGCATTGTCGTATTCACAGCAGCGCATGTGGTTCCTGTGGCAGATGGAGCCCGACAGTCCGGCGTACAACGTTGGTGGCATGGCGCGTTTGCGCGGTGTGCTGGATGTCGGACGGTTCGAGTCCGCACTGCAGGCCCTGATCATGCGCCACGAGACGTTACGTACCACGTTCCCGAGCATCGACGGCGTGGCCTGCCAACAGGTCAATCCGCAGACCGGATTCAGCCTGGGCTGGCATGATTTTTCCCGTTTCGACGCAGCGACCTGTCAGCAGCACCTGCAAGCCCTGGCCGACAGCGAGGCGCACCTGCCGTTCGATCTGGAACGCGGGCCGTTGTTGCGCGGTTACCTGGTCAAGGCCGCCGAGCAGACCCATTACTTCGTGCTGACCCTGCATCACATCGTCACCGAAGGCTGGGCCATGGACATTTTTGCCCGGGAGCTGAGCGCCTTGTACGAGGCGTTCATCGACGAGCGTGAATCACCCCTGGCGCCATTGCCGGTGCAGTACCTGGATTACAGCGTGTGGCAACGTCAATGGCTGGAGTCCGGCGAGCGTCAGCTTCAGCTGGATTACTGGACCGCTCAACTGGGCCACGAACACCCGCTGCTCGAACTGCCGGGCGACCGGCCGCGCCCGCCGGTGCAAAGTCATCGCGGCGAGCTGTTTCGCTTCGACCTGAGCGACGAACTGGCCGCACGGGTGCGTCAGTTCAACGCGCAGCAGGGGCTGACCCTGTTCATGACCATGACCGCCGCGCTGGCGTTGCTGCTCTACCGCTACAGCGGCCAGACCGACCTGCGTATCGGTGCGCCGGTGGCCAACCGTATCCGTCCGGAAAGCGAAGGCTTGATCGGCGCGTTCCTCAACACGCAAGTGCTGCGGTGCCAACTGGATGGCCAGATGACGGTCGCGCAGTTGGTCGAACAGGTCCGCCAGACCGTCATCGATGGCCAGTCCCATCAGGACCTGCCGTTCGACCATCTCGTCGAGGCTTTGCAGCCGCCCCGCAGCGCGGCCTACAACCCGCTGTTCCAGGTCATGTGCAACGTGCAGCGCTGGGAATTCCAGCAGAGCCGTACGCTGGGCGGCATGACCGTGGAATACATCGTCAACGACGCCCGGGCGACCAAGTTCGACCTCAACCTTGAGGTCACCGACCTGGATCACCGGCTGGGCTGCTGCCTGACATACAGCACCGACCTGTTCGACGAGCCGACCATCGCGCGCATGGCCGGGCACTGGCGCAATTTGCTGGAAGGCCTGCTGGGCAATCCACTGCAGCGCCTGAGCGAGTTGCCGTTGCTGCATGTCGAGGAACAACAGGCTCTGCTGCAGAGCCTGGGCGCGGCCAATGATCAGCAGATCGCCGAGCAGTGTATCCATGGCCTGTTCAGCCAGCAGGCGGCGACCCGCCCCGAAGCGCCGGCGCTGACGTTTGCCGGGCAGACGCTGAGCTATGGCGAACTGAACCGTCGCGCGAACCAACTGGCGTGGCGTCTGCGTGAACAGGGCGTCGGTCCGCAGGTGCGGGTGGGGCTGGCGCTGGAGCGCTCGCTGGAGATGGTGATCGGTTTGCTGGCCATTCTGAAGGCCGGTGGCGCTTATGTTCCACTGGACCCGGAATACCCGCTGGATCGTCTGCACTACATGGTCGAAGACAGTGGCATCGCCGTGCTGCTCAGCCATGACGCTCTGCTTCAGGCCCTGGGCCCGCTGCCGCAAGGCGTGGCCAGCTGGAGCCTGGAAAGCGAAGGTCCGGGGCTTGCGAACTACCCGACCGATGAGTTGCCGCTGACCACGCTGGCCCAGCATCAGGCGTACCTGATCTACACCTCGGGCTCCACGGGCAAACCCAAGGGAGTCGTGGTGTCCCATGGCGAAATCGCCATGCATTGTCAGGCGGTGATCGAGCGTTTCGGGATGCGCGCAGACGACTGTGAACTTCATTTCTATTCGATCAACTTCGATGCCGCCAGCGAGCGTCTGCTGGTGCCGTTGCTGTGTGGCGCACAGGTGGTTTTACGCGCGCAGGGGCAGTGGGATGCAGGCCTGATCTGCCAGTTGATCGAAGAGCAGGGTGTCAGCATCCTGGGTTTCACCCCCAGCTACGGCAGCCAGTTGGCGCAGTGGCTGGCCACGCAACAGAAAGTCTTGCCGGTACGCATGTGCATCACCGGCGGTGAGGCGCTGACAGGCGAGCATTTGCAGCGTATCCGTGCGGCGTTTGAACCGCAGGTGTTTTTCAACGCCTACGGCCCGACCGAAACCGTGGTCATGCCACTGGCCAGCCTGGCGCCGCAGACGCTGGAGGAGGGCGCCGGCAGCGTGCCGATCGGACAGGTGGTGGGCGCGCGGGTGGCCTACATCCTCGATGCCGATCTGGCGCTGGTTCCGCAAGGGGCGACGGGCGAGCTGTATGTCGGCGGTGCCGGGCTTGCTCAGGGCTATCACGCGCGCGCCGGGCTGACCGCCGAGCGCTTTGTCGCCGATCCGTTCTCGGTTCAGGGGGGACGCTTGTACCGCACGGGCGATCTGGTGCGCCAGCGTGCCGATGGCCTGGTCGAATACCTGGGCCGTATCGACCATCAGGTGAAAATTCGCGGTTTCCGTATCGAACTGGGCGAGATCGAGAACCGGCTGCTGGAATTCCCCGACGTGCGCCAGGCCGTGGTGCTGGCACTGGACATGCCGGGTGGCAAACAGCTGGCGGGCTACCTGGTGTGTGACGGCGCGGCGCTGGACGATACCCAGCAGGCTCACTGGCGTGAAGCGCTCAAGGGTCATTTGCGCAGCCAGTTACTCGATTACATGGTGCCGACACACCTGATGCGCCTGGACGCGATGCCGCTGACCGCCAACGGCAAGCTCGACCGCCGGGCGCTGCCCATGCCGGACGTGTCGCTCAATCGCCCGTCGTATGTGGCGCCAGTGAGTGCGCTCGAACAGCAGATCGCCGAGGTCTGGTGCAAGGTGCTGGGGGTGGTTCAGGTCGGTCTGAACGACAACTTCTTCGAATTGGGCGGTGACTCCATCCTGTCGATCCAGGTGGTCAGTCATGCCCGGCAGATGGGCATCCACTTCAGCCCGCGAGACCTGTTCCAGCACCAGACGATACAGAGCCTTGCCGGGGTGGCGACGTCGAGTGCGGCGGTGGGCGTCGATCAAGGGCCGTTGCGCGGAGAGTCGGCGCTGACGCCGATCCAGCACTGGTTCTTTGACACCGACATCCCCCAGCGCCAGCACTGGAACCAAGCCTTGCTGCTGCAGCCGGTCGAGCGTCTGGACCCCCATGCGCTGGATCAGGCGTTGAGTGCAGTGGTGCGCCATCACGATGCCCTGCGCCTGAGCTTTGCCGATGTTGCCGGGCGCTGGAGTGCACGGTTCCGTGAGGACACCGACACCCGCCTTCTGCGGCAGATCCAAGTGGCATCGCTTGCGCAGTGCGAAGACCTTTACAGCCAGGCGCAGCGCAGTCTGCACCTCACCGATGGCCCACTGCTGTGCGCGTTGCTGGTGGACGGGCCGAACGCTGAGCAGCGTTTGTTGCTGGCGATTCATCACCTGGTGGTGGACGGCGTTTCCTGGCGCGTGCTGCTTGAGGACCTGCAGACGGCCTACCGTCAGAGTCTGGAGAGCCGCGCGGTGCAGCTGCCCGCCAAGACCAGCGCCATGCGTGACTGGGCCGAGCGTCTGCAGGCCTATGCAGGCAGTGAGTCGTTGCGCGAGGAGCTGGGGACCTGGCAGTTACAACTGGCAGGGCCGGCCACCGAGCTGCCGGGCTTGCGTGCTGAGGGCGGGCGGCAGCATCGCCATGGGCAGCAGGTCAGTGTGCGACTGGACGCCAGCGCCACGCGGCAACTGCTGCAAGAGGCGCCAGTGGCCTATCGCACACAGGTCAACGACCTGTTGCTGACGGCGCTGGCGCGTAGCGTCTGTCGCTGGAACGGGCAGCCCTCGGCACTGGTACAGCTCGAAGGGCATGGTCGCGAGGCGTTGTTCGACGACATCGACCTGACCCGCAGCGTCGGCTGGTTCACCAGTGCCTACCCGGTGCGGCTGAGTCCGCAGGACGGAGGGCAGGGGGCGTCGATCAAGGCCATCAAGGAGCAATTGCGCGCGGTGCCGCACAAAGGGCTGGGTTATGGCGTGCTGCGCTATCTGGCAGACGACACCTGCCGCGAGGCGATGGCCGCGCTGCCTGAAGCGCCGATCACGTTCAACTACCTGGGCCAGTTCGACCAGAGTTTCGGCCAGGATGCGCTGTTCCGTCCGCTGGAAGCGTCGGCAGGACAGGCCCATGACGATGACGCACCGTTGCCCAATGAATTGAGCATCGACAGCCAGGTGTATGCGGGTGAGCTGGTGTTGCGCTTCACCTTCAGTGCGCAACGGCATGCGCCTCACGCCATCGAAGCACTGGCGAACGATTACCTGGACGAGTTGCGCGGGCTGATTGCCCATTGCCTGGCCGATGACGCCGGCGGCCTTACGCCGTCGGACTTCCCGCTGGCACGCCTGACCCAGAGTCAGCTGGACGCGTTGCCGGTGGCGGCCGCACAGATCGATGATGTTTATCCGCTGACGCCAATGCAGGAAGGCATGTTGCTGCACACCTTGCTGGAGCCGGGTACGGGGCTGTATTTCATGCAGGACCGCTACCGCATCAACAGTGAACTGGATGCACAGCGCTTTGCCCTGGCCTGGGAGGCCGTGGTCGCGCGCCATGAAGCTTTGCGCGCGTCGTTTTGCTGGAACATCGGCGAAGACATGCTGCAGGTCATTCACAAGCCAGGCCGCACACCCATGGACTATCAGGACTGGAGTGAAGTGCCTGAAGCCGAGCAGGAACCTCGCCTGCAGGCCCTGCTCAGGCAGGAGCGCGAAGCCGGGTTCGAGCTGCTGCGCGAAGCACCGTTTCACCTGCGGCTGATCAAGGTGGGGTCCGGCCGTTACTGGTTCATGATGAGCAACCACCACATCCTGATCGATGCCTGGTGCCGTTCGTTGCTGATGAACGATTTCTTTGAAATCTACAGTGCCCTGGGCGAGGGGCGCGATGCGCAGTTGCCGGTGCCACCGCGCTACCGCGATTACATTGGCTGGCTGCAACGTCAGGACATGGCGCGGGCCCGTCAGTGGTGGCGCGATCATCTGCAGGGCTTCGAGCGCCCGACACCGATCCCCAGCGATCGTCCCCTCCTGCGTGAACACGCAGGCGACAGCGGCGGCATGGTCGTGGGCGACTGCTACACCCGGCTCGACCCTGAGCAGGGCATTCGCCTCAAGGAACTGGCCCAGCAACACCAGCTGACCGTCAACACCTTTGCCCAGGCGGCCTGGGCCTTGGTGCTGCGTCGCTTCAGCGGGGATCGTGACGTGGTGTTTGGCGTGACGGTGGCGGGACGTCCGGTGGACATGCCGCACATGCAGCGCACGGTGGGCCTGTTCATCAACAGTGTGGCGTTGCGAGTCACGCTGCCCCCGGACGATGAGCCATGCAGTGTGCGTTCCTGGCTTGGCGGTTTGCTGGAGCGCAACATGCAATTGCGCGAGTACGAATACCTGCCGCTGGTGACCCTCCAGGAAAACAGCGAGCTGCCCAAGGGCCAGCCTCTGTTCGACTCGTTGTTCGTGTTCGAAAACGCGCCGGTGCAAACCTCGGTGCTCGACCACGCGCAGACCCTGAACGCGACCTCCGATTCAGGCCGCACCCACACCAACTTCCCGCTGACCGTCGTCTGCTACCCGGGCGACGACCTGGGGCTTCACCTGTCCTATGACCAGCGCTATTTCGAGCGCACGAACGTCGAACACCTGCTGGCTGAGTTCAAGCGCCTGCTGCTGGCGTTGATGGATGGCTTGCAGGGCGACATGCAGGCGTTGCCCCTGCTGGGTGAGCAAGAGCAGGATTTCCTGCTGCACGGCTGCAATCAAAGCCAGCGCGACTATCCATTGGATCAAGGCTATGTGTCGCTGTTCGAGGCGCAGGTGGCTGCGCATCCGCAGCGAGTCGTTGCGACCTGCCTTGAGCATCAGCACACCTATGAGAGCCTGAACCTGTGCAGTAACCGGCTGGGGCACGCGCTCATCGCCGCCGGCGTCAAGCTTGACCAGCCGGTGGCGCTGCTGGCCGAGCGGGGTCTGGGCCTGCTGGGCATGATCATTGGCAGCTTCAAGGCCGGTGCTGCCTACCTGCCGCTGGATCCGGGCCTGCCCGCCCAGCGTCTGGGGCGTATTCTTGAGCTCAGTCACACGCCGGTGCTGGTCTGCACCGAGGCCTGTCGTGAACAGGCGCAGGAGTTGCTGGAGCAATTTGCCTGCGCGGGCCGGCCAAGGCTGTTGATCTGGGAGCAAGTCCAGCATGGCGTTGGCTCGCTGGACAATCCCGGTGTCTACAGCGGTCCGGATAACCTCGCCTACGTCATCTACACATCAGGATCCACCGGGTTGCCCAAAGGGGTGATGGTCGAGCAGCGCGGCATGCTCAACAACCAGTTGAGCAAGGTGCCGTATCTGGGGCTGGGGGAGGGCGATGTGATCGCTCAGACGGCCTCGCAGAGCTTTGACATTTCGGTCTGGCAGTTCTTGACCGCGCCGTTGTTTGGCGGGCGCGTGGACATCGTGCCGAATGCCATTGCCCATGATCCGCAGGGCCTGCTCGATCATGTTCAGGCCCAGGGCATCAGTGTGCTGGAAAGCGTGCCGTCGCTGATTCAAGGGATGCTGGCGCAGGAGGCGATTGAGCTGGACGGCCTGCGCTGGATGTTGCCGACCGGCGAGGCCATGCCGCCGGAGCTGGCGCATCAGTGGCTGTTGCGCTATCCGCGAATCCCGCTGGTGAACGCCTACGGTCCCGCCGAGTGCTCGGATGACGTGGCGTTCTATCAGGTTGATCTGGCCGCCACCCGTGGCACCTATCTGCCCATCGGCACGCCCACGGACAACAACCGCCTCTACCTGCTCGAGGGGACACAGCAACTGGTGCCTCAGGGCGCGGTGGGTGAACTGTGCATTGCGGGCATCGGGGTGGGGCGCGGCTACATCAGCGACCCCGCGCGCACGGCGCAGGTGTTCGTGCCCAATCCGTTCGGCACGCCGGGAGAGCGCCTCTATCGTTCAGGTGATCTGGCGCGCCGTCGAAGCGACGGGGTGTTGGAATACGTCGGTCGTATCGACCACCAGGTGAAGATTCGCGGTTACCGGATCGAACTGGGAGAAATCGAAGCGCGCCTGCACGAACAGCACGAAGTGCGCGATGCGGCGGTCAGCGTCAAAGAGAGTGCCAATGGCAAGTACCTGGTCGGGTATCTGGTGGCCGCCGATTCGGCGCTCAATCCGGGTGAGCGGCTGGACCGGATCAAGCAGCGCCTGCGCAGTGAGTTGCCCGAGTACATGGTTCCGCTGCATTGGCTGTGGCTGGACCGGTTGCCGCTCAACGCCAACGGCAAGCTGGATCGCAAGGCGTTGCCGGAGGTCGAGATCGGTCAGTTGCAGGCCCGGGACTACCTGGCGCCACGCAACGCGCTGGAACAGACCCTGGCCGATATCTGGGCGCAGGTGCTGAAGGTCGAACAGGTCGGGGTGCAGGACAACTTCTTCGAGCTGGGAGGTCATTCGTTGCTCGCGACACAGATTGCATCGCGCGTACAGAAAACCCTGCAACGCAACGTGCCGCTGCGGGCCATGTTCGAGTGCAGCACGGTGGAGGAGCTGGCCGGATACATCGACGGACTGGCGAGCAGCGAGATCAGCGAGGAGAAAGTCGATCGCCTCAACGACCTGATGGCCGAGCTTGAGGGGCTGTGACCGGGATCATCGTGCTCCTTGAGTGAAGCGTACTCAGATCAACAAAGGATGCGGGTACGCAACCTGCCTCCCTGTGGCCGTCCGGTAAGCCTGGCGGCCACAGGTTTTTTCCTTGCCATTGAAACGAAGCCGAAACAGCTCTGGCACTTGCCAGAACGGCCCGTCTACGCCCACACAAACGCCTGACGACATTTGGAATAAAACCCCGCAAGGGTCTAAATCCGCCTCGCGCTGGTGCGTTTCCAGAACAGGCAATCCCGTGTGTGCCGCAAGGCTCGTCGCGCACGGGGCTTCAGGTTTCGCTCAATTCACCAACGTGAGGGTTCGAAAGATGTCAGCGGTTACCCGTCTTGTCGAAGATCAATCCGGGCAGGCGCGTCCTGTGTCCGAAGAAACACTGTATCAATTCAATGAGTCGCCACTGCTGGCCCGTCAGAGCCGTCAGGAATCGAACGCCCGCAGCTACCCGCGACGCCTGCCATTGGCGCTCAAGCGGGCCAGCGGCATCCATGTCGAAGACGTCGAAGGCCGTCGTTTCATCGACTGCCTGGCCGGGGCCGGCACGCTGGCGCTGGGGCACAACCACCCGGTGGTGATCGAGGCGATCAAAAAGGTACTGGCTGACGAACTGCCGTTGCTGACACTGGACCTCACGACACCGGTCAGGGACCAGTTCGTGCAGGACCTGTTCGACCTGCTGCCTGCCACCTTTTCCAGTCAGGCCCGAATCCAGTTCTGTGGCCCCACCGGTACGGACGCGGTGGAAGCGGCACTCAAGCTGGTGCGTACCGCCACCGGTCGCAGCACCGTGCTGTCGTTCCAGGGGGCTTACCATGGCATGAGCCAGGGCGCGCTGAGCCTGATGGGCAGCCTGGGTCCGAAACGTGCCTTTGCAGGGTTGCTGAGCAATGGCGTGCAGTTCCTGCCGTATCCGTATGACTACCGTTGCCCGTTCGGTCTGGGTGGCGAGGCCGGTGTACAGGCCAACCTGCATTACCTGGAAAACCTGCTGAGCGACCCGGAGGCCGGGGTTCAGCCACCGGCGGCGGTGATTGTGGAAGCGGTGCAGGGTGAGGGGGGTGTGATTCCGGCGGATGTCGAATGGTTGCGCGGCGTGCGTCGGATCACCGAGAAGGTCGGTATCCCGCTGATCCTGGACGAGATCCAGAGCGGTTTTGGCCGAACCGGCAAGATGTTCGCCTTCGAGCACGCCGGGATCGTTCCCGATGTGGTGGTGCTGTCCAAGGCCATTGGCGGCAGCCTGCCCATGGCGGTCGTGGTGTATCGCGAAGGGCTCGACACCTGGCAGCCCGGCGCCCACGCAGGGACCTTCCGTGGCAACCAGATGGCAATGGCCACAGGTTCGGCGGTGATGCGCTACCTCAAGGCGCACAACATCGCTGACCACGCCGCCGCCATGGGGGAGCGCCTCAGCGAGCACCTGCGCATCCTGCAACGGGATTTCCCGCAGATGGGCGACATTCGTGGCCGTGGTCTGATGCTGGGTGTGGAACTGGTCGACCCGCAGGGGCCCAAAGACGCCCTGGGTCACCCGCCACAGTTCGCGCGTCTGGCGCCGCTGGTGCAGCGTGAGTGCCTCAAGCGCGGGCTGATTCTGGAGATGGGCGGACGGCATGGCAGCGTGGTGCGTTTCCTGCCGCCGCTGGTGATCACGGCGGCCCAGATCGATGAAGTGGCGCGGATTTTCAGCAAGGCGTTCGCCGCGGCAGTGGCCAGCCTTTGAATTGCCTCTAAATTTGGGGGCGGCTGATCCGTTCCTTCTACAAGCGTTCTATTCATCGCTGCGCACCCGTCGCGCAGCGAGCCTCACAACGATGGAGACACACACGATGACGTCAGTATTCGACCGCGAGGACATCCTCTTTCAGGTCGTGGTCAACCACGAAGAGCAGTACTCGATCTGGCCCGACTACAAGGCGGTGCCGGAAGGCTGGCGCACAGTGGGCAAGAGCGGTTTGAAGAAAGAATGCCTGGCCTATATCGAAGAGGTCTGGACGGACATGCGGCCACTGAGCCTGCGCAAGAAAATGGAAGAGCAGGCCGCAGCGCACTGATCCCCCCGATCGGTTGCATTGCGACCCGAGGCCAGGGAGGCCATTGAAAAACCCGCTGAACGTCGCGTTCAGCGGGTTTTTCATGTGCAGGTCCTGCTGATCACGATTCCTGGTTCAGGCGCCCGCGCCCAGTGCGCCTGTCACCTGCTTGATGTTTGCTTCGAGTTCGAGCAGCGGATCAGCGCTGTCGGTCTCCAGTACCAGCAGGCGCCTGCCAGCGGCTTGGACAGCGGCTTTCACGGCAGCGGGCGGCTCGCGGTGATGCAACACCAGCGCCACGTCTTCATCTTTCAGCCTTTTCTGCAGTTGGCTCAGCGCCTCTTGCGTCCAGTCGCTGTCGGGCCGCGCATCCACCGCCAGCACATCAAGGTTCAGGCCGCTGGCCAGGTAGCCAAAGCGGTCGCTCAGGCTGATGACGCTGAGGTTGTCGGCTTTGGCCAGTTGCGCTTCGGCCTGCGCAGTGATTGCGAGCAGGCGCTTTTTCAGCGTGGCCAGGTTGGTTTCGATGACGGCTTTGTCGGCAGGCGCCAGACGCACCAGATCGGCGGCGAGTACGTCAGCCATGCGCCCCAGGTTGTTGCTCGACTGCCAGGGCTGTGCGTTCAAGCCGTCGGAGGGGCCGGACTGCAGGGCCACGCCGGGGAGGGCGCCGTCCACGGGGCGTGCGGCATCGATCTCGACGATCCGGATATTGCTGCGACGGGCGTCAGGGTACAGCGGGTCCTCCGGCCAGAGGGAGCGCAGGCTGACCACGGCGTCGGCCTGCTGCGCCAGCTGTCTGAGCTCTGGGGCGCCTCGACCGCTGAAGTAGGCAGCCTGTCGCGAGCCCGGCAGGCTGGCAGGCGCAGCGCGTTCGAGAATGACGCCCGAGCCTTGCAGCAATTGCTGACTCAGCCCGAAGGTGATCGGCAGCGAGGCGAGGACGTGGACCGATGGCGGCGGTGTGCCAAGGGGCGGGCGCTCGCCCGCGATGGCATGCAATCCCGACGCACCGGTCAGGGCCAGTGCGAGCAGCAGTGGCGAGTAGCGAAGAGCTGACATTTATCCGATATTCCCTTTAAGGCCGGGCAAGGTGCCGCGGGCGATGGCGGCGAGCGCGAACGCAGCGCCTGCGACCAGGATGATTGCCGCGCCCGAGGGCACCGGCAGGTCGAAAACGATGGGCAGCAGGATGCCGCACAGCGTGCTGAAGGTGGCGATCAGTACCGATGCCCAGAAGAACCCCTTGAGCGACTGGCTCAACAGCCGGGCAGCGGCCGCGGGCACGACCAGCAACGCACCCACCAGGATGGCACCGATGACTTTCACGGCGGCCACGGTGATCAGCGTCACCAGCACCACGAACAGGTAATCCAGGGTCTTGACGGCCACGCCACGCACCGCCGCCAGTTGCGGGTTGAAGCTGGCGAGCATGATGCGGTTGTAGAGGGGCAGGGCCAGCGCCATCACCAGTGTGCCGACGATGGCCAGCACCGCCAGGTCGTTGCCGTTGACGGTCAGGACCGAGCCGAACAGCACGTTTTCCAGGATGTGAATGTTGATCTTGCCGGCCAGCACCAGCAGCAGGCTGGCCCCCAATGCCAGCGACACCGACAGAAAGACGCCAATCAATGTGTCGGGAGCCAGTCCGGTGCGGTTGCGCAGGTAATTGAGCAACACGCCGAACAGCAGGCAGTAGCCGAACAGGCTGCCATAGGGTCCGGTGTAGGGTTCGCCCAGCAGAATCCCGATTGCGACGCCTGTCAGGGCCGCATGGCCAACGGCCTCGGAGAAGAACGCAAAGCGCTTGACCACCACCAGTGTGCCCAACCCTCCCAGTACCGGGCCGATCAGCAGCCCGGCGAGCAGTGCGTTGACGACGAATCCGTAGGCCAGTACCGACGGCAGATAGCCTGCGCCGGCAGCGTCCTGAATCAACAGGCGAAATGCCTCATAGGTCATGGGTTGATGCTCCCGAGGCCATCCCGAGGATGAGTGGAAAACAGCGTCAGCAAGCGTTCCGGCGTCAGCGCCTGCCCGGGCGGCGCGTCGAACAACACCTGCCGGTTGAGGCCCGTCACGCGGTCGGCCAGGCGCTTGACCGCTGCCAGATCGTGCTCGATCCACAACACGGTTACGCCTGCTTGCTGCCAATGGCCGAGCAGGCGTTCGAAGACCTGAATGCCCGCTTCGTCGAGGGCCGACATCGGCTCATCGAGCACCAGCAGCTGCGGCGCAGGAATCAGCCCCTGTGCCAGCAACACCCGTTGCCGCTCGCCACCGGACAGCGCGCCCATGCGCCGCTTGCGTTTGTCCTGCATGCCCACCTGTTCCAGGGCGTTGCTGATGGCCGCGCTGTAGCGGCGCGACAGCCCCAGAAACGCCGGGCGCCGCTGGCACATGGCAGCCATGAAATCGTCGACGGTCATCGGCAGGCCGCGGTCGAACTCCAGTGCTTGCGGCACGTAACCGATGACGCCATCAGGGCGCTGCCACTCAAGGCTCAGGCGGCCCTGATGAGGCATTTGCCCGAGCAGGGTCTTGATCAGCGAGCTCTTGCCGCCGCCGTTGGGCCCGACCAGCGCATGGACGCTGCCGGGGCTGACGTGAAAGCTGACCTTGTCGAGGATGGTGGTACGGCCCAGGGTCAGCTGGACGTTATCGAAACGGATACCGGGTCCGGTGTCGAGATGGCCAAGGGGCTGTGCAATGGTCATGCGCCAGACTCCTGAATGGCCCGGGCCACGGTGTTGAGGTTGTTGGTCATTTCCTTTTCGTACTTGTCGGCGGTGTAATCGCCGTAGGAAATGTGGGACAGCGGATACAGGCGTACCCCGGCCTCGCGCTGGATGGTTTCGACGTAGGTGGACGGGAAGTCCATCTCGGAGAAGATCACTTTCACGTCCAGCTCGCGCAGTTGGTCGATGGTTTTCTTCAACTGGCTGGGGCTGGGCTCGATGCCGTGGGCGGGCTCCACCACGGCGGTGACTTCCAGCCCGAATTCGCGCAGCAGGTAGTCATACGCGGCGTGCACGGTGGCTACGCGCAGGTCAGGGTTGGGCGCCTGGGTCAGGCGCGCCAGTGCATCGGCGCGCATTTGCCGCAGCCGCTTGCCATAGGCCCGCGCGTTGGCGGTGTAGGTGGCGGCGTTGGGCGGGTCGAGCTTGCCCAGCTCGCGAGCGATGTTGTTGACCTGGGCGATGGAGGCGCTGATGGAGAGAAACGTGTGCGGATTGACCACCTTGCCCGCGCCCCGCGCCGCCGTGCCCGTCGCGGCCAGCAGGGGCACGTTCTCATTGGCTTCGATGGTGGCGATGCCAGGCTTTTCGCTGGCCTGGATCATGCGGTCGGCAAAGTCGTCATGGCCCACGCCGTTCAACACGATCACGTCCAGCGTGCCGATGCGTTTGATGTCCTCGGCCCGTGGTTCATAGGCGTGAGGGTTGAAGCCGGCCGGGATCAGCGAGACGACCTCGGCCTTGTCACCGACGATGTTCGCCACGTAGCTGTAGTAAGGGTGCAGGGTGATGCCGATGCGCAGGCGTTTGCCGTCTTCGGCGCTGGCCGGCAGGCTTAGCGATGGCGTCAGCAACAGGCCGAGCAGGGCGACCAGCAGCGAACGACGTCGGCGAATATTCAAAAAAATGGACATGGGGCGCAGTCTTCTCCTGAGCAAAACGATCTTGGGGAAACGCACGATCAGTGCTGATGCTGGCGTGTGACGCCCGCGTCAAACCGGGTGATCACCTGACGCCAGCCTGCGTCGACCAGTGCGGTATCGCTCAGGTCAACGGGAGCGGTGATGCGATCGGCGCGGTTGAGCCAGATGTCGGGCTGTTGATCGGTGTCGTTCACACGCAGCAGAAACGAGCCTGCAGTGGCCGCTTGTGTGCTCAGGCCCAGGTAGGCCCGCGGCCCGAGCAGTTGCCACCGATGGCCGCCGCGGGTGACAGCGCTGGCATCCCGGGCGAAGGGTGCAAAGCCTTCCTGTGCCAGCGCGTCGACCTCCGGCAGACCGGCCTGTTCCTGTTCCTGCAGGCGGATCTCGTCCAGCGCCACGCGCAGGTCGGCGTAGATGTCCTGTTCGGCGGCGCTCAGGTCACGCCGAGCGTCCAGTTGGTGGGAGGGCAGGCTGGCGACCTCGGTGCTTTCCCGATGCCAGAACACCACTGAGCCCGCCAGGGCCGCGATGACCGCGCAGAACAGCAGCACGTAGAGGGTTTCATGACCGGCGCCTGCCGGGCGTACGAGCTGGGTATGGGGGTTCGGGGTCATTGGGGCAGGATGTCCGCGTGATCGACTTCCACCACATGCCCCGGCCCCGCGTCGAACAGGACGTAGAACTCGCCGCCCGGCTTCTTGAAGGTCAGGGTCGAATCGGCGCCGAGCTTGCCGGGCACCAGAATGCTTTCGTCATAGCCGATGACGTCCAGTGTCACCCCGGGTGCGCCGCTGCCATCGGAGAAGCCTCCCGTGCAGCGAATCTGCTCGCCGTCGACTTCCTTGCACTCACACAACGGATTGTGGGCCATCGCCAGGGGGCTCAGGCCTGAGCAGACGATCAGCAAGAGGGCGGCGCGCGTTTTGCGTTTGCGTGTGGCTGCAATCATGGTGTGTTTCCTTGTTTTTCCAGCCAGGCCACCGTCGCGGGGGAGGCCTGGCTCAGGGGAATGGAAGCCTGATGCATGGAGCCGTCCCAGCCTTCCATGGTGATCCACAGGTCATTGTCGGCAGGCAGGCGTTTGGGGATCGGCACGGCGGCACCCATGCGGTACGGCGTACCGAAGAAAATCGCTCCGGCGGCCCGCAGGCTGCGCGGTTTGCCGATACGCAGGTAGGTGGCCTTGACCTGTTTGACGCAGGCCTCGCACAGGGCTGCGTTGAAACTCTTCATGTAGCCGGCGGGGCCGGTGAGCTGTGGGCCTTCGTTGCGCAACTCTGCCAGGCGCAAGCTCCATGGGCCGACCTGGATGTCACCGATTTCCCGTTGCCCCAGGCCGCTGTCGCCGCGAAACAGAGACGCGTCGGCAAAGTATTTGGGCATGAAGCCAAGCGGGATCAGCAACAGCAGGATGTTCAGGTGAAAGCGCCATTTCAGCCAGACACGGCGTAGCGGCGAGGGTGTGGATAATGCGCGTGACGAACTCACAGGCTGCCCTCCGTGGTACGTGAAATGGTGGTTGCAACCGGCTGGCCGTTCTGCCGTGAGGCGGCCCTGGTGTCGCGTTTCAAGGCCGCAGCGGTGGCCTGGGCAGTGCGCTTGGTCCAGATCAACAGGCCGCTGAGCACCATCATGCTCAGCAACAGGCCAAAGAAGCACCAGATCAGCTTGATCCAGATCCCGCCAAAGTCACCGGTGTGCAGCGGGCGCATGGATTCGGTGACGAACTCCAGGGTAGTGCGGTCCGACAGCAGGTGAGTGGTGTCCACCGAGCCGGTGTAGGGGTTGATGTTGGCGGTCTGGTACATCAGCGGATACCAGCCCCGGCCCATGACCGAGAGGTGGGTGTAGGCGTTGCCCGGCAGCATCACGTAGCTGGCGTCGAACCCTGGCACCTTCTCGGTCATCAGGCGGATCGCCTGGTCGACGCCGATGGTGGGCGGTGGCGTGCCGTCCGCTTGGGTCGGAACATGCTCGCGGGCGATGACCGGGACGATGGGCTCGCTGGAGATGCTGATCTGGTTGTCGAACAGGATGGCCTGAATCAGAAACCAGGTGCCGGTGACGGAGATCACTGCGATGAACCAGATCGACCAGATCCCGCTCAAGCGATGAAAGTCGCCCCAGAAAATTCGCGCACCCTGGCGAATGCGCAGGGTTGGCCTGAGAAAGCCTTTCCAGAATTTCTTGTACACCACCAGGCCCGTGATCAACGACACCAGCATCGGCAGGCCCAGCGCCGAGACCAGGTACCAGCCCCAACTGAAACCGTTGGTGAACGGCACCAGCCACCAGCCGTGCAGGGCCCGGGTGAAGGCCTGGAAGTCGAACGCCGGACTGATGCCCTGAATCACCCCCGTATACGGGTTGACGTAGACGCTCACCGAGCGGCCATCGGGGTAGCTGACATCGGCGGTCAGGGCGAAATGGGATTCCTCGGGCATCCTGATGTTTTCGACCCGGGTATCGGGTTCGGCCTGATGGATGGCACGCAGAATCGCGTCATAGCTCAGCGGCAGGGCATCATCGTAGGGTTTGCTGGCGCGTACGTCCGGATTGGCCAGCCAGACGATTTCCTGACTGACCACGGCCAGCGTGCCGGTGACGCAGACAATCAGCACAAAGAACCAGATGGGCAGCGCCAGCCAGCTGTGCACGAGGAACCAGAGTTTCGAGCGGGACTTCTTGGACATTCGACTCACGTCTTGATACGGGGTTGAGCCGTGCAGGCGGTGGGCAACCTTCCCGAGACCGTTCGGTGAACATCCCGAGCAAAGCTGCACTGCGGCCAGCACGGCTGGCTTCAACTTATAAAGACGGATGAGTCGGACAAAACCCGACACGGAAAATGAAAGGAAATGTTTCGGCTGGACGAGCGGCACGCTATGCCGCCTGCCCGGCGCTCGGATGCGCTGATTACCAGCCGCGTCCCGAGTTGACCCAGAAGTTGACAGACAGCGATGTCGAAACGGACTCCACTTGATGAAACCAGCCCTCGGGCAGGAAGAGCAGGTCGCCCGCCTCGAGGGTCACTCGCAGGAACGGCACGTTTCGTGCGGCAGGAAAGCGCTGGTAATCCGGCGCGTCAGGGTTGACTTCGCAACCGTCCAGGCCCCCCTCCGGTGAGGTCGACCAGGTGCCGAGCGCTTCACGATGATGCGGCGCCGCCAGAATGAATGACTTCTGCCCCCAGACCTGCGCGAACAGGTTGTCGGTGTCGTCACGGTGCAAGGGCGTCAGGGTGCCCTTTGGGCCGATCCAGATACGTGGCGGGATGAACAGGGCCTGATCGAAGTAGGGCGGGTACTTGATCTGCTTCATCAGTTGCGCGGGCAGGATGTTGTTGCCCATGTACGCGGGTGGCGCGCCGTCTGCGCGCTTTGGTGCCGGCTGGTCCAGGGAGGCGATGAAGTCGGCCATGGAGGTCGAACGAAAATCGCGGTCCGAGGAGAAGGTCTTCTTCACGTAGTCGCCGTGGCGGGTGATGCCTTGCAGTTCGGCGAAGTGCACCAGCGACTCTTCGCGGCTGAGCTGGAACAGCGGCCAGTCCTGCAGGGCGTCGCTGATCACCAGGGGAATCCCGTGAGGCAGGTAACGGCTGCGGAATTCGGCGACCGAGACCTCGCTGCGCGGCCGGCGCTCGATGCTGCGCTGCACTGGCAGGCTGGCTGAGACGCGTTCGCTGAAGCGGGACGGTGTCGGGTAGCGTTTGTCCTTGTCGACCTTCCCGGTTTTCGGGCCTGCACCCCGCGCGGCGTCGATGATCTGCGGCAGCATCGTCGCCAGGCCCATGTTGCCGCCGATCTTCAAGCGGCCGCTGGCGAACAGTTCCTCGACGTTGGCCATGCCGCCCATGATGCCGAGAAAGTCGCGCTCGGCCACTTCGATGGTGACATCGGGGCTGGCGTGGCGCCCGGGTTGGGTGTGGCTGACGGCCTTGACCTCGGACCAGAAAGCCTGCCCGGGGGCGAACACGAATTGAAAGATGCCTTCGATGCCGACGCTGCCTGCATTGGCGAACAGCTTGGTGAGGATGGTCTGCAGGTCCACGGCGTTGCCTCTTGTTCGGGTTCGGGTGCAGGGGAGGGGTTCTGAACAGGGAACGAGCGATGGCGCGGAAAATTTATCGCCCTTCGTGCGGGTGAGCCGTTTGTGCGCGATCTTTAATTTACCGCCGGGCTGGTCCGTTCCCTCTAGACATGACCGATCCCACCCATGACTGATGGAGCTAAGTGCGGTGAACACGTTGACACTGTTGTGCCTGCCATATTCGGGGGCCAGCGCGATGGTCTACAGCCGCTGGCGACGCAACCTGCCGTCCTGGCTGAAGCTGCAACCGGTGGAGTTGCCGGGCCGCGGTGCCCGTTATGACGAACCCCTACAGACCGACATGCCCGCCCTGGCCCGCCAGTTGGCAGGGGAGTGCCGCACGGCAGTGACCGGCCCCTACGCGCTGTTCGGTCATAGCCTGGGCGCGTTACTGGCCTGCGAAATGGCCTACGCCTTCCGTGACCTCGGCTATGCCGAACCGCTGGCCCTGTTTGCCTCGGGCACTGCGGCGCCCACCGAACGCAGTGATTACGACCGCGACTTCGCCCAGCCCAAGACCGATCAGGAGCTGATCGATCAGTTGCGCACGTTTCAAGGCACCAGCGAGGAAGTGCTCGCCAACCAGGAGCTGATGAGCCTGACGCTGCCGGTGTTGCGTGCCGACTTCATGATGTGTGGGCGCTTTCGTCCCTCGCAACGCCCGCTGTTGAAATGCCCGGTGCATGTGCTAGGTGGCAAGGAAGACCGCGCCACAACCGAACAACTGATCGGCTGGAGCAAGGAAACCAGCGGCAGTTTCTCGGTGGACATGATGACCGGTGGGCATTTTTTCATTCACGAGCACGAGGCCCGTGTGTTGCGGCTGATCAGGGACAACCTTGAAGGGCCATATCGTCGGCATGTTCAGGCTGCTGCACTGGCAGGCTGATCCTGTCTGTGCCGTCCACCGTTTACAGGAGATCCCCCATGAGTGTTGCCACAGGCTTTGTCGTGCGTCCTTTGCTGTGCGATCCGCACGTGCCGGCGGGTGGCCGTTTGCCGCTGCTGGTCCAGGCGAGCGATCCGGATACCTCACTGCTTGCGGTGTTCGATGAACTCAGCGCACTGGTGGACGAGCACCTGCTGCGCGATGGCGGGATTCTGTTCCGGGGCTTTACGCTGGATGGCGCCGAAGCCTTTCGCCAATTTGCGGGCCGCTTCGGCCACCCGCTGCTCAATTACGAGTTTGGCTCCACGCCGCGCAGCAATGTCACCCAGGGGGTGTACACCTCCACTGAATACCCCGCGCATCAGAGCATTCCGCTGCACAACGAGCAGGCGTACTCCCGCGACTGGCCCATGAAAATCTGGTTCTACAGCATGATCGCCGCGCAGTCCGGTGGTCAGACACCGATTGCCGACAGTCGCGAGGTTTACCGGCGCATGCCCGCGTACATTCGTGAGCGTTTCGTCAGCAAGGGGCTGATGTACGTGCGCAACTTCGGCAATGGTCTGGACGTGGCGTGGGAACAGGTGTTCAACACCGATGACCGGGCAGTCGCCGAGGCTTACTGCAAGGCCCACGGAATCGTCTGCGAGTGGAAGGACGACGGCGAGCTGCGCACCCGGCAGACCTGCCAGGCGGTGGCGCGGCATCCTCGCACGGGGGAGATGGTCTGGTTCAATCAGGCCCATCTGTTCCACATCTCCAACCTGCAGCCGGAAGTGCGCGAGAGCCTGCTGGATATCGTCGAGGAGGAGGATCTGCCGCGCAACGTTTACTACGGTGATGGTTCGCCCATCGAGGACGAGGTGTTGACTGAAATCCGCGCGGTGCTCGATCAGTGCATGATCAGTTTTCCCTGGCAGGAGGGCGATGTCCTGATGCTCGACAACATGCTCGCCGCCCACGCCCGCGCGCCGTTCGAGGGCAAGCGCAAGGTGATCGTGGCGATGGCTGAAGGGTTTTCTGCCGATCAGCTTTGATCGACCTCCAGCCCCTGTAGCAGTCTGGCTTGTCGGCGGTGGCGGCTTTGAGGGCGCTGGTTGTTCTGGCCACCGCCCTCAAAGCCGCCACCGCCCTTAAACCGCCACCGCCAGCAAACCGTCCCCTGCAACGGCATCAGCATCCCCCGGCGTCCTCTTTCTAATTTTTCCCCACTCCGTTCGTTTTATAGGGACGACGTGCCTTTGTGCTTCCTGCCTATTGATCCGGATGCTAAGAAATGAATGCTGATGACTCCTTGAAACTCGCTCGCAGGTTTATCGGGTTACCCCTGGAAAAACGCCGGCTGTTCCTGGCGGCCTTGCAGAAAGAAGGAGTGGATTTCGCTCAGTTTCCGATCCCGACCGATGTCGAGGTCCAGGACCATGATGCGCTGTCCTATGCCCAGCGCCGGATGTGGTTCCTCTGGCAACTGGACCCGCAAAGCGGCGCCTACAACCTGCCTGGCGCGGTGCGGCTCAAGGGGGCGTTGATCGACTCGGCACTGGAGCAGGCATTTGCCAGCCTCATCGAGCGACACCAGACACTGCGTACCGTGTTCCAGCAGTTGCCCGATGAAACGCTGCAGCAGGTCCCGGCCAGCGTCGGGCTTGTGATCGAGCGTGAAGACCTGAGCATCCTGCCTGAGGACGAGCGCGAGCGACGGGTGCGCAACGAGGCTCAGGAGCAATCGCTGCTGCCGTTCGATCTGGCCAACGGCCCGTTGCTGCGCGTCAAACTGATCAAACTGGGCGCCGAGCATCATGTGTTGCTGCTGACGCTGCACCATATCGTCTCCGATGGCTGGTCGATGAGCGTGCTGATCGACGAGTTCATCCGCTTCTACGATGCCCACAGCCGCGGCGCGGCCGTGGCCCTTGATCCCTTGCCGATCCAGTACGCTGACTACGCCCTGTGGCAGCGTCGCTGGATGGAGGCGGGTGAGCAGGAGCGTCAGCTGGCTTACTGGCAGGAACAGCTTGGCGATGATCATCCGGTGCTGGAGCTGCCGACCGATTTTCCGCGTCCGGCCGTGGCCAGTCATCAGGGCAGCCGTCATGAGTTCGACCTGCCGCAGGGGATGGCTGACGAGCTGCGGCAGATGGCGCGCCAGCAGAATGTTTCCCTGTTCACCGTACTGCTGACGGCGTTCAACATCCTGCTGTACCGCTACACCGGGCAGACCGATCTGCGGGTCGGGGTGCCTATCGCCAACCGCAACCGTCGTGAAGTCGAAGGGCTGATTGGCCTGTTCGTCAACACCCAGGTGTTGCGGGCGCGGTTCGACGAACACACCTCTGTCACGCAATTGCTGCAAGACCTCAAGGCCGTGCTCAATGGCGCCCAGGCCCATCAGGACCTCCCTTTCGAACGACTGGTCGATGCGCTCAAGCTGGAGCGCAGCCTGAGCCACTCGCCGTTATTCCAGGTGATGTACAACCATCAGCCGGAAGTCGCTGACATCGAAGCGCTCAGGCTTGAGTCGGGCCTGTGCCTGAGCCAGCTGGAGTGGAGCACCCGCACCACGCAGTTCGACCTGACGCTGGACACCTATGAAAAGGGCGGCAGGCTCATGGCCGCGCTGACCTTCGCCAGCGACCTGTTCACCCAGGCGAGCATCGAGCGCATGGCCGGGCACTGGCTCAAGGTCCTGAGCGAAATGCTCGCCGACAGCACCCGCCGGGTGAGTGAACTGCCGGTACTCGACGCCGGACAGATCAAGACCCAGGTGCTGGACTGGAACCGCACCGAAGCGGACTTCCCGGTACAGCGCGGTGTGCATCAATTGTTCGAGGAGCAGGTGCAGCGTCAGCCCGAAGCAGTGGCCCTGTTGTTCGGTCAGCAGGCGTTGACCTATCAGCAACTCAACCAGCGGGCCAACCGTCTGGCGCACAAGCTGCGCGCGCTGGCCCCGGTTGATGCCGAGTTGCTGGTGGGGGTGGCGACCGAACGCTCGGTGGACATGGTCGTGGCCCTGCTGGCGGTGCTCAAGGCCGGTGGCGCCTACGTGCCGCTGGATCCCGAGTACCCCGGCGAGCGTCTGCGTTACATGATCGAAGACAGCGGCGTGCGCCTGTTGTTGACCCAGAGCCACCTGCTCGATCAGTTGCCGCTCGACGGCCAGGTGCAGGCGGTGTGTCTGGATCAGGAGGGCGACTGGCTCGAAGGTTTCAGCGACGCCAACCCTGCGCTGCCGTGCCTGCCGGAACAACTGGCCTACATGATCTACACCTCCGGCTCCACCGGTCGGCCCAAGGGCGCGGGCAACCGCCATGTCGCGCTGACCAACCGCCTGTGGTGGATGCAGCGTGAATACAAGCTCGATGGTCGCGACACGGTGCTGCAAAAGACCCCGTTCAGTTTCGACGTGTCGGTCTGGGAGTTCTTCTGGCCGTTGATGGTGGGCGCCCGTCTGGCCGTGGCCATGCCGGGTGAGCATCGCGAGCCTGCGCGATTGATCGAAACCATCGAGCGCTATCGCGTGACCACGCTGCACTTCGTGCCATCGATGCTGCAGGCGTTCATTCATGAGCAGGGCGTGGAGGCCTGCAGCAGTCTCAAACGCATCGTCTGCAGCGGTGAGGCATTGCCGGTGGACGCCCAGCAGCAGGTCTTCGACAAACTCCCGGCAGCCGGTCTGTTCAACCTGTATGGCCCGACCGAAGCGGCCATTGACGTGACGCACTGGCGGTGTGTCGACGAGCGTCGGGCGAGCGTGCCTATTGGCGTGCCGATCGACAACCTGCGCACCCGGATTTTGGGTTCCGGTCTGAGCCTGCTGCCGGTGGGAGCGGGCGGTGAGCTGTACCTGGGCGGTGTCGGCCTCGCCCGTGGCTACCATCAGCGTCCAGGCCTGACCGCAGAGCGTTTCGTCCCGGACCCGTTCAATGCCGGTGAGCGCCTGTACCGTACCGGCGATCTGGCGCGTTATCGGATTGACGGGGTCATCGAGTACCTGGGGCGTCTGGATCATCAAGTCAAACTGCGCGGCCTGCGCATCGAGCTGGGCGAGATCGAAGCGGCGCTCTGCGAACATGACCTGGTGCGCGAAGCCGTGGTCCTCGCTCAGGACGGCAAGCAGTTGGTCGCGTATCTGGTGCTGGCCGCCGAGCAACCGCCGAGCGACTGGCGTGAACAGCTCAAGGCCAGCCTGCTGCAAGGCTTGCCTGAATACATGGTGCCGCAGCACTGGCTTGAACTGCCCACGCTGCCGCTGATGCCCAACGGCAAGCTGGACCGCAAAGCACTGCCTCGCGCCGAGGCCAGTGTGCAGGCCGACTACGCGGCCCCGCAAAGCGCGACTGAAAAGACCCTGGCGGCGATCTGGTGCGACGTGTTGCGGGTCGAGCAGGTCGGCCTGGATGACAACTTCTTCGAGCTGGGCGGCGACTCCATTGTGTCCATTCAGGTGGTGGGTCGTGCCCGCCAGGCCGGGATCGCCTTCAGCCCTCGCGACCTGTTCCAGCACCAGACGGTGCGCAGCCTGGCGCAGGTGTCGCAGGCCGCAGTCGAGGTCAGTATCGAGCAAGGGCTGATTGAAGGCAGCGCGCCGCTGACGCCGGTGCAGCAGTGGTTCTTCGGATTGCCCATCCCTCGGCGTGATCACTGGAACCAGTCGTTGCTGCTGACCCCGCGTCAACCGCTGGCCCTCGAACCGTTGCAAGCGGCCGTGCTGAAGCTGATCCGGCAACATGACGTCTTGCGCCTGCGCTTCCAGCGTCAACACCAACGCTGGACCCAGACCCATGCCGCCATGCCTGAGCAGGCCCCGGTGTGGCAGCGTCAGGCCGCCAGCGCCGAGGCGCTCGACACGTTGTGCGACGAGGCGCAACGCAGCCTGAACCTGGCCGACGGGCCTGCGTTGCGTGTGCTGCTGGTCGACATGGCCGACGGCAGCCAGCGGGTGTTGCTGGCGGTTCATCACCTGGTGATCGACGGCGTGTCCTGGCGGGTGCTGCTGGAAGACCTGCAAGCCCTGCTCAAGCCGCCGCAGGCAGGTGTCGTGGCACCCCTGCCGTTCAAGACCAGTGCCTACCAACACTGGGCCGAGCGTCTGCAGGCCCATGCGCGTACCCCGGCGCTGGAGGCTGAACTGCATTGGTGGCAGGGTGCTTTGGCCGATGCGCCGCAAGACCTGCCTTGTGATCACGCCGGTGGCGAGATGCGCAATGAACAGGGACAAAAAGTGGTGTCGGTGCTCGACGCGCAGCTCACCCGGCAACTGCTGCAAGACGCGCCAGCGGCCTACCGCACCCAGGTCAATGATCTGCTGTTGACCGCGCTGGCACGGGTCATCGCGCGCTGGAGTGATGAGTCGTCAGTGCTGATCCAGCTCGAAGGTCACGGTCGCGAGGATCTGTTCGATGACATCGATCTGACCCGCACACTGGGCTGGTTCACCAGCCTGTTCCCGGTCAAGTTGACCCCGGCCGACGACATGGCCGGTTCCATCAAGTCGATCAAGGAACAGCTGCGTGCCGTTCCGGGCAAGGGGCTGGGCTTCGGCCTGTTGCGCTACCTGGGCAGTCCTGCCGCTCAGACCGCGCTGGCAGCGTTGCCTGCGCCGCGTATCACCTTCAACTATCTGGGCCAGTTCGATGGTCAGTTCGACGAGGACGCGCTGTTCGTGCCGTCCACCGAGCAGTCCGGTGTCGCTCAGGATGAGCAAGCGCCGCTCGCCAATTGGTTGAGCATCGAAGGGCAGGTGTATGGCGGCGAGCTTTCCCTGCAATGGACCTTCAGCCGTGAGTTGCACGATGTCGCGACGGTCGAGCGTCTGGCGCAAGACTACCGCGATGAATTGAGCGCCCTGATCACCCATTGCCTCAGTGAGCAGGCAGGCGGGGCGACGCCGTCCGACTTCCCGCTGGCCAGCATGACCCAACGGCAACTCGACGGGATTCCCACGCCCATCGCCCGGATCGAGGACATCTACCCGTTGTCGCCGATGCAGGAAGGCCTGCTCCTGCACACCTTGCTGGAGCCCCATTCGGGCATTTACTTCATGCAGGACCGTTACTGCATTGACAGTGACATCGACCTGGACCGTTTCCGCAGTGCCTGGCAGGCGGTGATCCAGCGTCATGATGCATTGCGGGCCTCGTTTAACCTCGATGAACAGGGCCGGATGCTGCAGATCATCCATCGCCAGGCGCCCTTGCGTCTGGATTGCCTGGACTGGAGCACGCAACCTGCCGAGCAGCATGAAGCGGCGCTGCAACAGTTGCTCGAAGAGGAGCGTCAGCAAGGCTTCGACCTGCTGGTGCAGCCGCCTTTCAGTTTGCGCCTGATTCGTCGTGCCCCTGAGCAATACTGGTTCATTCTGAGCAATCACCACATCCTCATCGACGCCTGGTGCCGTTCGCTGCTGCTGCAGGACTTCTTCACGCTGTATCAAGGCAAGACGCTGCCCAGGCCCGCCGCGCGGTATCGCGATTTCATCGAGTGGTTGCAGCAGCAGGGTGAAGCCGAGGCCGTTGCGGCCTGGGGCGAAGAGTTGAGCGGTGTCGAGCAACCGACCTGGCTGCCGTTCGACCGTCCTGTGCAGCGTCAGGGCGGGCAGTCGCAGATCGGCGACCGCTACCTGACCCTGGCCCGCCACGAAGGCCGTGCCCTGCGCGAGCTGGCGCAGCAATACCAATTGACCGTCAACACGTTCACTCAGGCCGCCTGGGCGCTGGTGATGCATCGCTACAGCGGTGAAGAAGACGTGCTGTTCGGCGTCACCGTGGCCGGGCGCCCGGTCAGCCGCCCGGAAATGCAGGACACCGTTGGCCTGTTCATCAACAGCATTCCACTGCGCGTGCGCATGCCACAGAACGGCAGCGTCAAGCAGTGGCTGCAAGCGCTGTTCGACCACAACCTGGCGTTGCGCGAACATGAACATCTGCCGCTGGTCAAGATTCAGGCGTGCAGCCGCATCGACAGCAGCCAGCAGTTGTTCGACAGTCTGTTCGTGTTTGAGAACGCGCCGCTGGAGAGCACGGTGGTCAGCGGCGCGCAGGCACTCAGCGCCATGGCCGACAGCGCGCGCACCCACACCAACTACCCGTTGACGGTGGTGGTTTACCCGGGTGACGAGCTGGGTCTGCATCTGTCCTACGATCAGCGCTTCTTCGACGAAGTGACCATCGACCGTCTGTTGCAAGACATGAAGCGCGCCCTCGATGTACTGGTCAGCCATTTCCACGATGAGTTCGCGACCTTGCCGCTGATTTCCGATCAGGAACGCGAGCAACTGGTCGACACCTGCAATCGCACCGAGCGCAGCTACCCCCTCGATCAAGGCTATGTGCGGCTGTTCGAAGCCAGCGTGCAGCAGTACGGCGAGCGGGTGGCGGCGACCTGTCTGGATCAGCAGTGGACCTACAACCAACTCAACCGTCAGGCCAACCGCGCCGGTCATGCCCTGATCGCCGCCGGCGTGTGCATTGACCAGCCTGTGGCGTTGCTGGCCGAGCGGGACCTGCCGCTGTTGGGCATGATCATCGGCAGCTTCAAGGCCGGTGCCGGTTACCTGCCGCTCGATCCGCACCTGCCTGATGAGCGTCTGCTGCGCCTGCTGGAACTGAGCCGCACGCCGGTGCTGTTCTGCACGGCAGCGTGCGCCGAGCGGGCCAAGGCTTTGCTGAGCAGCCTATCGGCATCGGACGCGCCGCAGCTGCTGATCTGGGAAGACACCCAGCACGGCGAGGCCGCGCAGCATGATCCGCAGATCTACGTCGGTGCCCGCCATCTGGCGTACGCCATCTACACCTCAGGTTCCACCGGTACGCCAAAGGGCGTGCTGGTGGAGCAGGGCGGCATGCTCAATAACCAGTTGTCCAAGCTGCCGTATCTGTCGCTGGGCGAAGACGATGTGATCGCCCAGACTGCGTCGCAGAGCTTCGACATTTCGGTCTGGCAGTTCCTCACGGCGCCATTGTGCGGTGCCCGGGTCGATATCGTGCCCCGCGCCCTCGCTCAGGAACCGTCGGCCCTGCTGGCCCATGTGCGCCAGGCTGGCATTACCATTCTGGAAAGCGTGCCGTCGTTGATTCAGGGCTTGCTGGATGAGCCGGTTGCGCCGCTGGAACGCCTGCGCGTGATGCTGCCGACCGGCGAGGCCATGCCGCCTGAGCTGGCGCGCCGCTGGTTGCAGCGCTACCCGGCGATCACGCTGGTGAACGCCTATGGCCCGGCGGAATGCTCCGACGACGTCGCCCTGTACCGCGTGGAAATGGCCGCGACCCATGGCGCTTGCCTGCCCATCGGCAGCCCGACCGACAACAACCGCCTGTACCTGCTCGACGCTCACTTGCAGCCCGTGCCGCTGGGCGCGGTGGGCGAACTGTGGGTCGCCGGTGTCGGTGTGGGGCGTGGCTACCTGAGTGATCCGGCACGCACTGCCGTCGCCTGGCTGCCTGATCCGTTTGCCCGCCAGGCAGGTGGTCGCCTGTACCGCACCGGGGATCTGGGGCGTCGGCGCAATGACGGCCTGCTGGAGTACGTCGGCCGCGTCGACCATCAGGTCAAGGTGCGTGGCTTGCGTATCGAACTGGGCGAGATCAGCGCGCATTTGCTGGAGCTTGACGCGGTGCGCGATGCCGCAGTCGATGTCTATGACAACGGCACCGGCAAGGCCCTGGTCGGTTACGTGGTGCCTGTGCAGACCGGCGTTTCGCTCGATGCATTGCGCGACGAGCTACGTGCCAGCCTGCGTCAGCGCCTGCCCGACTACATGGTGCCGCAACAGTGGGTCATGCTCGACGTCCTGCCCCTGACGCCCAACGGCAAGCTTGACCGCAAGGCGCTGCCCAAGCCGGACGCCGCACAGCTGCAACAGAACTACGTGGCGCCCGTTACCCCGCTCCAACAGCGCATTGCCGGAATCTGGCAGGACGTGCTGAAGCTTGAGCGTGTGGGCCTGGGCGACAACTTCTTCGAGCTGGGTGGGCATTCGCTGCTGGCCACTCAGGTGATTTCCCGCGTGCGTCACGCGTTGAATATCGCGTTGCCGCTGAGCACGCTGTTCGAGCACGTTACGCTGCAGGCCTTCGTGCTGGCGTTGGGGCAGGACAAGGCCGCCGACGCCCCGGCGTTGATTGCAGTGGACCGCCAGCAGCCGCTGTTGCTGTCCTACGCCCAGGAGCGTCAGTGGTTCCTCTGGCAACTGGACCCCGGCAGCGCCGCCTACAACATTGCGCTGGCCCTGCGTTTGCGCGGTGATCTGGACGTGCCTGCGCTGGAGCGCAGCTTCACTGTGCTGATCGAGCGCCATGAAAGCCTGCGCACCCGTTTTGCCGAGGGCGAGGCCGGCGTGGTGCAGGTGATCGACGCAGCAGGTGCGTTTGCCTTCAACGTCGAAGCGCTGGCCGATGACGCGCTGATCGCCGAGGCTGTCCAAGCGCAAGCCCGCGAGCCGTTCGATTTGCGCCACGGGCCGCTGTTGCGTGCACGTTTGCTGCAACTCAATGCCGACGACCACGTGCTGCTGCTGACCCAGCATCATGTCGTGACCGATGGCTGGTCCATGCAGCTGCTGGTCGAGGAGTTGATCGCGCTGTATGCCGCGTTCAGTCAGGGCCAGGCCATTGCGCTGCCTGAGCCGTCGCTGCAGTACGCCGACTATGCCCAGTGGCAGCGCCAGTGGATGGACGCCGGTGAACGTCAGCGACAACTGGATTACTGGGTTGCCCGGTTAGGCGGTGCTCAGCCTGTGCTGGAACTGCCGATCGACCGTCCGCGCCCAGCCGTGCTGGACACCCGTGGCGCACGCCTGGATATCCCGCTCGATCCCCGGTTGAGCCTTGAGTTGCGTGCCTTGGCGCAGCGTGAGGGCGCGACGTTGTTCATGGTGCTGCTGGCATCCTTCCAGGCGCTTTTGCACCGCTACAGCGGTCAGTCCGATATCCGTGTCGGTGTGCCGAACGCCAACCGCAACCGTGTGGAAACCGAGCGTCTGATCGGCCTGTTCGTCAACACGCAGGTGCTCAAGGCCGACGTCGACGGGCAGATGCCCTTCAACGCGTTGCTGCATCAGGTCCGTCAGACGGCGTTGCAGGCCCAGGCCCACCAGGACCTGCCGTTCGAGCAACTGGTGGAGGCGTTGCAGCCAGAGCGCAGCCTCAGCCACAGTCCGTTGTTCCAGGTGATGTACAACCACCAGAGCGAAGGCAAGAAGGGCATTGATGTACGTCTGCCCGGCCTGCGTGTCGAAGGGCTGGCGGGCGAGCAGCAGACCGCGCAGTTCGACCTGACCCTGGAAACCTATGAGTCAGCGCAGTCGCTGACGGCATCCGTGGTTTACGCGTCGGCGTTGTTCGACGCGCGCACGGTCGAGCGTCTGGTCACCCACTGGCAGCAACTGTTGCAGGCCATTGTGGCTGATCCGCAGCAGCGCATTGCGCAGTTGCCAATGCTTAACGCTGACGAAAGCCGGCAGATACTCCACGACTGGAACCGCAGCGAAGCGGCTTACCCTGATCAGCCGATTCATCGGCTGATCGAAGCGCAGTCGGCTTTGAGGCCAGACGCCGTGGCGCTGGTCTTTGGCGAGCAGTCCCTGACCTACGCTGAACTTAACGCCCAAGCCAACCGGTGGGCCCATCGTTTGATCGAGCTGGGCGTTGGCCCGGATGAGCTGGTGGGTGTCTCGGTGGACCGCTCGCTTGAAATGGTCATTGGCCTGCTCGCAGTGCTCAAGGCCGGTGGCGCCTATGTGCCGCTGGACCCTGAGTATCCGCAGGACCGACTGACCTACATGATCGAGGACAGCGGCCTGTCGTTGTTGCTCACTCAAGGTCATCTGCTGGATCGTTTGCCGGTGCCTGAACACGTGCAGTCGCTGGACTTGAATCAAGCGCTGAGTGGCCACAGCGAAGCCAATCCGTTGGTGGCGCTGGACGGGGAAAACCTCGCCTACGCGATCTACACCTCGGGCTCCACGGGCAAACCGAAAGGCGTGATGGTGCGCCATGAAGCGCTGACCAATTTCATCGTCAGCATGGCCGCTGCACCGGGTATTTCTTCAAGCGATCGCCTGCTGTCCCTGACCACCTTCTCCTTCGATATTTTCGGGCTGGAGTTGTACACGCCGTTGATGGTGGGCGGCCGCGTGGTCATGGCTGACAAGGACACCCAGCGCGATCCGGAGCTGATCCTCAAGCACGTGCAGGAACAGGGCATCAGCGTGTTGCAGGCGACGCCGTCAACCTGGCGCATGCTGCTGGAAAGCCCCAACGCCGAAGTGTTGGCAGGGCGGCGTTTCCTCTGCGGCGGTGAAGCGCTGGCCGAGGAACTGGCCGTACGCATGACCGCACTGGGCGCTCAGGTCTGGAACTTGTACGGCCCGACCGAGACCACGATTTGGTCAGCCTTGCAGCCGCTTTCAAAAGAGCAGAACCATCCATATCTGGGCAAGCCGATCCACAACACTTCGCTGTACATCCTTGGCGAGGACCTGTCGGCGAATCCGCTGGACGTGGCCGGCGAACTGCTGATCGGTGGCGATGGCCTGGCGCGGGGTTACTTCCAGCGCCCCGCGCTGACCGCCGAGCGCTTCCTGCCCAACCCGTACGGCGAGCCGGGCGGGCGTTTCTATCGCACCGGCGACCTGGCGCGTTATCGCGCAGACGGGGTGATCGATTACATCAGCCGTATCGACCACCAGGTAAAGATCCGTGGTTTCCGCATCGAACTGGGCGAAATCGAAGCGCGCCTGCTGGAACACACCGAGGTCCGCGAAGCCGTGGTGGTGGCCCAGGACGGCGCGCAAGGCCCGATGCTGGTGGCTTACGTCGTGGCAGAGGCCGCCGAAGAAAACAGCCTGCGGGATGCCCTGAAAGCCAACCTGCACCAGCACCTGCCCGAGTACATGGTGCCCAGCCAGTGGGTGTTCCTGGCGAGTATGCCGCTGACGCCGAACGGCAAGCTGGACCGCAAGGCCCTGCCGAGAGCCGACGCCAGTGCGTTGCAATACGCCTACGTGGCACCGGCCACGGTGCTGCAACGGCAGGTCGCGCAGATCTGGCAGGACGTGCTCAAGCAGGAGCAAGTGGGGCTCAACGATCATTTCTTCGAGCTGGGCGGGCACTCGTTGCTGGCGACACAAGTGATGTCCCGCGTGCGCCAGTTGCTGAACGCCGAAGTGCCGCTGCGCACGCTGTTCGAGCACAGCACCCTGGAAGGCTTCGTCCAGGCGCTGAGCAAACATGACGCCGCTGCGCATCGGGCCCCGGCGCTGTTGCCGGTGGCACGGGATCAGGCGCTGCGCCTGTCCTATGCCCAAGAGCGTCAGTGGTTCCTCTGGCAACTGGAGCCGCAAAGCGCCGCGTACAACTTGCCGCTGGCGCTACGTCTGCAAGGGCAATTGAACGAGCAGGCACTGATCAGCAGTTTTGACCACCTGTTCGAGCGTCACGAGGTGCTGCGCACGACCTTTGTTCAGGACGGCGCCGAGGTCATGCCGGTTGTGCTGGCGCAGGCGAATTTTGAGCTGCGAACGCAGTCGCTGGAAAATGCCTCGCAGATCGATGAAGCGGTAAGCGCCGAAGCGCAAAGGCCGTTCGATCTCAAGCGGGACGCCCTGTTGCGGGCGCGGCTGCTGCGTCTGGCCGACGACGATCATGTGTTGGTGCTGACCCAGCACCACATCGTCTCCGATGCCTGGTCGATGCAGGTCATGGTCGACGAATTGATCGAATGCTATGCCGCTTACAGCCAGGGCCAGACCGTGCAGCGGCCTGCCTTGCCGATCCAGTACGCCGACTATGCGCACTGGCAACGCCAGTGGATGGAAGGGGGCGAACGTGACCGGCAACTGGCGTACTGGACCGGCCAGCTGGGCGGTGAACAGCCGGTGCTGGCGCTGCCCACCGATCACCCACGTCCCGGCGTGCAGCGCTTTGTCGGTGCTGCCCAGATGGTGACCTTGCCTGAGGACTTGCTGGCGTCGCTCAAGGCGTTGGCCCGTCGCGGGCAGGCGACGTTGTTCATGGTGTTGCTGGCGTCGTTCCAGGCGTTGCTGCACCGCTACAGCGGCCAGTCGGACATTCGCGTCGGGGTGCCCATTGCTAACCGCAACCGCCTGGAAACCGAGCGTTTGATCGGCTTCTTCGTCAACACCCAGGTGCTCAAGGCCGAGGTCGACGGGCAAGCGGCATTCAGCGCGCTGCTGGCGCAGGTCAAACACACCGCGTTGCAGGCCCAGGCTCATCAGGACCTGCCTTTCGAGCAACTGGTCGAAGCCCTGCAGCCACAGCGCAGCCTCAGCCATAGTCCGCTGTTCCAGGTGCTGTTCAACCACTTGAGCGAGGGCCGCAAAGGCGTCGATATCCACTTGCCGGGGCTGCACCTGTCGGGTATTCCGGCGGCGTCCCGGACCACGCAGTTCGACCTGAGCCTTGAGACCTTCGAGTCGGATCAGCAACTGGTCGCGACGCTGACCTACGCCACCGACCTGTTCGAACCGGCGAGCATGGCGCAACTGATCAGCCACTGGCAGAACCTGCTGCAGGCCATCGTTGCCGAGCCGCAGTGTGCCCTTTCGGCACTGCCGCTGCTGGCCCCCGAGCAGGCCCGTCAGGTGCTCCAGGACTGGAACCACACCCACGCTCAATACCCGCTCTATCTGGGTGTGCATCAACTGATCGAGGCGCAAGTGTTGCGCACGCCGGACGCTGTTGCACTGGAGTTCGGCGACGTCCGGCTCAGCTATGCCGAACTGGACGCCGTGGCCAACCAGTGGGCGCACCGCCTCATGGGCCTGGGAGTCGGTACCGATGTGCTGGTGGGCGTGGCGGCCGAACGTTCGCTGGAGCTGGTGATTGGCTTGCTCGCGGTGCTCAAGGCCGGTGGCGCCTATGTGCCGCTGGACCCTGAGTACCCGCAGGAGCGCCTGAGCTACATGATGCAGGACAGCGGCATCGGCCTACTGCTGACCCAGGGGCATCTGCGCGAGCGCTTGCCGGTGCCGCAGGGTGTGCAGTGTCTGGACCTCGATGACCCGGTGGCCACTTTCGGCACGCAGGCACCTGAACGTGAGTTCGACCCGCAAAGCCTGGCGTACATGATCTACACCTCGGGCTCCACCGGGCAGCCGAAAGGCGCCGGTAACCGTCACTCGGCACTGACCAACCGCCTGTGCTGGATGCAGGAGGCATATCGTTTGAGCGCACACGACGCCGTACTGCAGAAGACCCCGTTCAGCTTTGACGTGTCGGTGTGGGAGTTCTTCTGGCCGCTGATGACCGGTGCGCGTCTGGTGGTTGCCGAACCTGGCGTGCATCGCGATCCGGCGGCACTGATCGAGCTGATCAACCGCACCGGGGTGACCACGCTGCACTTCGTGCCTTCGATGCTCCAGGCGTTCCTGCTGGACAGCCGCGCGACCACCTGCAGCAGCCTGCGTCAGGTCATCTGCAGCGGTGAAGCATTGCCGGTGGAGGCTCAGGTTCAACTGTTCAAGCAACTGCCAAACGCGGCGCTGTACAACCTCTACGGCCCGACCGAAGCGGCCATCGACGTGACCCACTGGACGTGCGTCGACGAAGGCCGCGACAGCGTGCCGATTGGCCAGCCGATCGACAACCTGACCACCTATGTGCTGGGTGCGGATCTTGAACCGTTGCCGGTGGGCGTGGCGGGTGAGCTGTACCTGGGCGGCGAGGGCCTGGCCCGCGGCTATCACCGTCGCCCGGCACTGACTGCCGAACGCTTTGTCGCCAACCCTTACGGGCCGGGGCGTCTGTATCGCACCGGCGATCTGGCACGGCACCGTCGCAATGGTGTGATCGAGTACCTGGGGCGTATCGACCATCAAGTGAAGATTCGCGGCCTGCGTATCGAGCTGGGCGAGATCGAAGCACGCCTGCTGGAGCAGCCCCTGGTCAGCGAGGCGGTGGTGGTGGCGCAGGACAGCCCGACCGGCAAGCGTCTGGTGGCCTACGTGGTCTGCAACGATGCGCAATTGGCGAACGCCAGTGAGCAGGACCGCAGCCATTTCGGCACCCGCCTTGCCGCGACACTGGCCCGTGATGTGCCCGATTACATGGTCCCCGCGCAGTGGGTCGTCCTCGAACGGATGCCACTGAGCCCTAACGGCAAGCTGGACCGCAGGGCCCTGCCCAAGGTCGATGCGGTCGCGATGCAGGCCCGGTACCTGGCGCCGGAAACCGAGCTGCAACAGCAGATCGCCGGGATCTGGCAGGACATCCTGCTCGTGGAGCGGGTGGGGCTGGGTGACAACTTCTTCGACCTTGGCGGCCATTCGTTGCTCGCCACCCAGGCGGTGTCGCGGATCAACGCGCAACTGGGTATCGACGTTGCGCTGCGCCTGATCTTTGAAACACCGACCCTGGCCGAGTTCGCTCAGGCCGTGCTCCAGAGCCGAGGCGGCCTGAGCGAAGAGGGCCTTTCTGATATTGAAAAAATGATGGACCTGATGGAGGAAGCTTGAGATGGACACGACTACCGCACAGCGGATTGCCAAGCGTTTCATCGGTCTGGGTCTGGAGCAACGTCGCCAGATCCTGGAAAAAATGAACGAAACCGGCAGCTCCTTCAGGCTGCTGCCCATTGTTGCGAGCCGTCACGACGTGCCGCGCATCCCGCTGTCTTTTGCCCAGCAGCGCCTGCTGTTTCTGTGGCAGATGGAACCGCAGAGCCCGTTTTATAACGTGCCCCGTGCGGTGCGTCTGAAAGGAGACCTGGACGAGGGGTTGCTGGCACAGGCGTTCGATGCACTGGTGCAGCGTCATGAGGTGTTGCGCACGCGTTTCGTCTCCGAAGACGGCGCCTTCTATCAGCAGATAGAGGAGCGCGTGCAGGTGGCGGTGCAGGTGGTGGAGGTGCCGTCGCTCGCCCTGGAAAACGACGAGGCAGGGCTCAAGGCACTGGTCGCCGAAGAGCTGGCGCAGCCGTTCGATCTGCTCGAAGGGCCTCTGCTGCGGGTCAAGCTCTATCGCCTGGGCGTGCAGGAGCACGTCTTGGTGGTGACGGTGCACCACATCGTGTCCGATGGCTGGTCCAGCCAGCTGATGGTCGAGGAGTTCGTGCACCTGTACGACGCGATCGCTCACCAGCGTCAGGCAGCATTACCCGAGTTGCCGATCCAGTACGCCGATTACGCGTTGTGGCAACGCAGCTGGCTGGAGGCGGGAGAAGCCGAACGCCAGATGAAGTACTGGGCCGATGTGTTGGGCGACGAGCAACCGCTGCTGGCGTTGCCCCTTGACCACGAGCGTCCACCGGTACCGAGTTATCGCGGTGCGGCGCTGAGCAGCGACTGCTCCACGGCCTTGTCCCAGGCATTGAAAACCCTGGGCAGCGAGCGAGGCTACACGTTGTTCATGTTGCTGCTGGCGGCATTTTCCGTGGTGCTGTCGCGCCAGAGCGGGCAGCGCGACATTCGTCTGGGCGCTCCGAACGCGGGACGCAATCGCAAGGAAACCGAAGGCCTGATCGGTTTTTTCATCAACACGCAAGTGCTGCGGGTCGAGGTCGATGAGCAACTGACCTTCGAGCAGTTACTGGCCGAGGTCAAGGAAACGGTATTCGGTGCCCAGGCCCATCAGGACCTGCCATTCGAGCAACTGGTGGATGCCCTGGCGCCACAGCGCGACCTGAGTCACAACCCTCTGTTTCAGGTCAAGATCAACCAGAACCTGGCCAGTACACGGCTGGAGCAGGGCGGGCAGGGCGGTTTTGCCGATCTGGACATTGTCCCCTTCGATACCGTGCAGAGCGATGCGCGTTTTGATCTGGCGCTGGACTTCATCGACACCGACCAGGGCATTCACATCAGCCTGAGCTATGCCACTGACCTGTTCGAGGCACACACCATTGAGGCCATCGGGGATGAACTGCAGTCCGTGTTGCAGCGCATGGTCGAGGCACCGGCCGCGCCGATCCATCAGCATCCGGCACAGGGCGGTGTCGTGCTGGCTGTGGAGCGCGAAACCTTTGCTCGGCAGGACGTGATCGCGTTGTGGAACGCCCATTCGGTGGCCCGTGGCGAGGCTGTGGCCGTGCGCTGCGGCCCGCAAACCCTCAGTTTTGCCGAGCTGCAAGCACAGTCCAACCGACTGGCCCATCACTTGCGCGAGCAGGGCCTGCGCAGTGGACAGACCGTTGCCGTGGCGCTTGAGCGCAGCGTGGAGTGGGCCGTGGCGCTGTTGGCAACGCTGAAAGCCGGGGGCGTTTACCTGCCGCTGGACATCCGCCAGCCCACCGAGCGGTTGCAGCAGATGCTGGTCAACAGCGGCGCGACGTGGCTGCTGCGTGAGGAAGGCGACCCACGCATCGAGGCGCAGGGTTGCTGCACGACGGTCGAATACCTTGCGTCCCGGTTCGCGCAATGCAGCAGCCTGGCGCCGATGCTGGACATCGCGGCGCAACAACCGGCGTACCTGATCTTCACCTCCGGCTCCACCGGGCAGCCCAAGGGCGTGCTGGTCAGCCATCAGGCGTTGGCCAACTACGTGCAAGGCGTACTCGACCGCCTGCGACTGCCTGCCGATGCCAGTCTTGCGATGGTCTCCACCCTGGCGGCGGACCTGGGCCACACCATGCTCTTCGCCGCGCTGGCCAGCGGCCGCACGCTGCACCTGCTGCCGCAGGACTACGCCTTCGACCCCGACCGCCTGGCCCGTTACATGAGCGAACATCGGGTCGGCGCACTGAAGCTGGTGCCCAGCCATTTGCAAAGTCTGCTGCAGGCGGGCAACCCGGCCGATGTCCTGCCGCAGCACGCGCTGGTGCTTGGCGGGGAAACCTGCCCGTGGTCTTTGGTCGAGCAGGTGCAGCGCCTGGCACCGCATTGCCGAATCATCAACCATTACGGTCCCACCGAAACCACCGTGGGCGTGCTCACCCATGAGATCACGCAAACACGGTCTGGCAGCCTCAGCGTGCCGGTCGGCCGGCCGCTGGCCAATACCACTGCGCGCCTGCTGGACGACTGGCTGAACCCGGTGGCCGCGCGTGTGACCGGTCAGTTGTATCTGGGCGGCGCCGGCGTTGCGCAGGGCTATCTTGGGCAGGCGGCGCTGACCGCCGAGCGCTTCGTGCCCGATCCGCTTGGCCATCAGGGCGAACGCGTGTACCGCACCGGTGACCGCGCGCGCTGCGTGGATGGCGAACTGGAGTTCCTTGGTCGTGCGGATGATCAGGTCAAGATCCGTGGTTATCGGGTCGAACCGGGTGAGGTCCAGCAAGTGCTGCGTCAGCTTTCCCAGGTTTACGACGCCGCTGTGATGGCCCTGCCCATGGACAACGACGCCGGCCGCCTGCAACTGGTGGCCTATGTCGTCCCCGCTGTGGGTACCACGCTGAGCCTCGATGCGCTGTCCGCGCAATTGCAGACCCTGTTGCCGGACTACATGGTGCCGTCACGCATCGTCAGCCTTGATCAACTGCCGCTGACCGCCAACGGCAAGCTCGATCGCAAGGCGTTGCCGCTGCCTGACGCAAAGAGCCGTCAGTACGTGGCCCCGGCCAACGATCTGGAACAGGCGCTGGCTGAGGTCTGGGCGCAGGTGCTCAAACTGGATCAGGTCGGCACCACGGACAACTTCTTCGAACTGGGGGGCGATTCGATTCTCAGTCTGCAGATCATTGCCCGGGCCAAGCGCCGGGGCATCAAGCTGACGCCCAAGCAATTGTTCGAAAAACAGACCATCGAGCAGTTGGCGCAGGTCGCCAAATGGCTGGAGGTCAAAGCGCCGCCGGCACCGGTGGAGCACATCAGCGGCGCGCAGGCCTTGTTGCCGATTCAGGCGCGGTTTTTCGCCACCGACATCCCTGATAGGCATCACTGGAACCAGTCGATCCTGCTGCACCCCCAGCAACCGCTGGATGCCGCGGCGTTGCTCACGGCGTTGCAGGCCTTGTACCGCCAGCACGACGGGTTGCGCCTGGCATTCATTGAAGACGGCGGGCAGTGGCGCGCCGAATATCAGGCGCAGGTGCCTGCCGGCCTGTTGTGGACACCTGAAGCGTTGACCCACCACGAGCAGATCGAAGCGCTCGCCGATCAGGCGCAACGCAGCCTTGATCTGCAACGGGGCGTGCTGATGCGTGCTGTGCTGATGGCCTTGCCGGGGGGCGAGCAGCGGTTGCTGTTGGTCATCCATCACGCCGTCGTGGATGGCGTGTCGTGGCGGGCACTGCTCGAAGACCTGCAAACTGCTTATGGACAGGCGAGCAAAGGTGAGGCCGTGAAGCTGGCCGAAAAGGGCGCTTCGCTGCAGGTCTGGGGCGAGCGCCTGAGTGCCCACGCCCGCAGTAACGCGCGCCGGGCGGAACTGGCGTACTGGCAAGACGCACTGACCGACGTGGCTCTGGACCTGCCGTGTGACGATTCGAGCGGCGGCATGAGCGTGGCCCAGGCGCTACAGGTGTCGACCCGTCTTGATCAGAACCGGACTCAACAACTCTTGAAAGTCGCGCCGGGGGCCTATCGCACCCAGGTCAATGATCTGCTGCTGACCGCGTTGTCCCGCGTCCTGTGTCGCTGGGCGCAGCAGCCGGCGGTGGCCATCCAGCTAGAGGGCCATGGCCGCGAGGCATTGTTCGATGATCTGGATATCTCCCGCACCGTGGGCTGGTTTACGAGCCTGTTTCCGGTTCGTCTCAGCCCGGTCGACGACCTGGGCGACTCGATCAAACAGGTCAAGGAACAACTGCGCCAGGTGCCGGACAAAGGCATCGGTTACGGGCTGCTGCGCTACTGTGGCGATGAAGCCAGCCGGGCTGCGCTGTCGGCACTGGGCGAGCCACGGGTCACGTTCAACTACCTGGGTCAGTTTGACGGTGTGCTCGATGCCGATGCCAGCAGCGGTCAGGCCGTGCTGTTTCGTCCTGCCACTGAATCCGACGGTGCCTCGCGCAGCGAGCAGGGGCAGTTGGGCAACTGGTTGACCATCAATGGTCAGGTCTACGGCGGTGAGCTGGAATTGAGCTGGACCTTCAGCCAGGGCATGTACCGTCGGGAAACCCTGCAAGCGCTGGCCGATGACTACGGCCGCGAACTGACCGCGTTGATCGAGCACTGCAGCCGTGAGGCGAACGCGGGCGTCACCCCGTCGGACTTCGCCCTGGTGAAGATGTCCCAGGCGCAGTTGGACAACCTGCCGTTCGCTGCCCGCCGGATCACGGATGTCTATCCGCTGTCGCCGATGCAGCAGGGCATTCTGTTCCATGGCCTGAACGAGCCGCAGGGCGCGGCCTACACCAATCAATTGCGGGTCGATGTTGGTCAACTCGATGCCGGGCGGTTCCGCGCGGCCTGGCAACAGACCGTGGAGGCACACGACATTCTGCGCACGGCGTTCGTCTGGCCGCAGGGCATGAGCGCGGCGGTGCAGGTCGTGTTGGATAACGTCCAGATGCCGTGGGCCGAGCACGACTGGCAACACCGAAGCGACCTTGCGCAGGCCCTCGACGAGCTGGCAGCCCAGGACCTGGCGACGGGGTTTTCGCTGGATCAGGCTCCCTTGTTGCGCGTTACGCTGGTGCGGACCGGGGCCAGTGAATGGCATCTGATGTACACCAGTCACCACATCCTGATGGACGGCTGGAGCACGTCGCAGCTGTTCGGCGAGGTGCTGCAGCGCTACGCCGGGCAAGCGCCGGATGCGGTTCAGGGGCGCTACCGGGATTACATCCAATGGCTTGGCCTTCGTGATGCGCAGGCCAGCCGGGCCTTCTGGAAACAGGCGATGGCACCCCTGCAGGAGCCTACCCGCCTGGCCAACGCCATTGCCATCGCAGCGAACACCGGCAGCGGTTATGCCGAGCACGAACAGGTGTTCAGTGAGTCGCTGACCTCGGCGCTCAATGCCTTTGCCCGTGAGCAGAAGGTCACCCTCAATACCCTGATGCAGGCGGCCTGGCTGATGCTGCTGCAGCGCTACACCGGCCAGGAAACGGTGGCGTTCGGCGCGACGGTGGCCGGGCGTCCGATGGATCTGCCGGGTGTCGAGCAGCAGATCGGTCTGTTCATCAACACGCTGCCGGTCGTCGCCACGCCTTCGCCGCAACTGACGGTTGCGCAATGGATCGGGCAGGTGCAGGACCTCAATCTGGTCCTGCGTGAACACGACCATACGCCGCTGTATGACATTCAGAGCTGGGCTGGCCTGGGCGCAGGTGCGCTGTTCGACAGTATTCTGGTGTTCGAGAACTACCCGATGTCCGAAGCCTTGGCGCAAGGTCAGGACTCGGGGCTGACGTTCTCGCCGATCCGTCGTCAGGAGCAGACCAACTATCCGCTGACGCTGGTGGCGGTGAGCGGCCGCGAGCTGACGCTGGGCTGCAGCTTCGATCAGGCGTGTTTCGATGCGGCGCAGGTGCGTGACCTGGCCGGGCAACTGCAGCACCTGATGACGCAGTTCCTCGACGCCGCCGACCAGCCATTGGGCGCGCTGGAAGTGTTGCTGCCCGAGCAGCGTCAGACGGCCCTGGACTGGGGGCGTTCGCCAGCGCCTTCTCTGGACTTGACCTGCGTCGTCAGCCGTATCGAAGCCCAGGCCCTGAGCACTCCGCAGGCCCCGGCCATTGTGTTCGCCCAGGAGCAGGTGGACTACGCCACGCTCGACGCACAGGCCAACCGCCTGGCGCACAAACTGCGCGCCATGGGCGTGGGGCCGGAGGTTCGCGTGGGTGTCTGCCTGCGCCGCACGCCACAGATGATTGTCAGCCTGTTGGCGATCCTCAAGGCCGGTGGCGCCTATGTGCCGCTGGACCCGGAGTATCCACAGGAGCGTCTGCTGCACATGCTCGATGACAGTCGGGCAACGGTGCTGCTGACGGAAACCGCGTTGCTCGATGTGCTGCCGCCGGTTCTCGACGCGCAGATCCTGCTGGTGCAACGCACCGATGACTGGCTCCAGGAGTGGCCGTCGGCTTCTCCGGCGACGCTGACCGTTGCCGACAACCTGGCGTATGTCATATACACCTCAGGCTCCACCGGCAAGCCCAAGGGTGTCGCCATCAGCCATGGCAACGTGGCGGCGCTGGTGCAATGGTCGCTGGCCACCTGGTCGGCGGATGCGTTGCAGGGCGTGCTGGCGTCGACTTCGATCTGCTTCGACCTGTCGGTCTGGGAAATCTTCGTGACCCTCAGTGGCGGCGGCTTCATGGTGCTGGCCGACAACGCCCTGGCGCTGCCCGAGTTGCCGGCCCGTGACCGGGTGCGGTTGATCAACACCGTGCCCTCGGCCATTGCGGCGTTGCAGCGTGCCGGGCAGATCCCGGCGTCGGTGAAGACCATCAACCTGGCGGGCGAGCCCCTCAAGCAGCCGCTGGTCGACAGCCTGTACGCCAGCACAGAGGTGGACCGGGTGTATGACCTGTACGGCCCGTCCGAAGACACCACCTATTCGACCTTTACCCTGCGCGTACCGGGGGGGCAGGCCAATATCGGTCGCCCGCTCGACAACACCACGGCGTACCTGCTGGACACCCAGTTGCAGGCGTTGCCTGCGGGGGCGGCAGCCGAGCTGTACCTGGCCGGCGCCGGGGTGACCCGTGGTTACCTGATGCGCCCGGGGTTGACGGCCGAGCGCTATGTGCCGGACCCGTTCTCGCACGACGGCGCACGTCTCTATCGCACCGGTGATCTGGTGCGCCAGGGCGAGGAGGGCGATATCGAGTACATCGGTCGAGCCGACCATCAAGTGAAGATTCGTGGCTTCCGGATCGAACTCAGCGAGATCGAGAATCGGCTGCTGCAACATCCGGCGGTGCGTGAAGCGGTCCTGCTGACCCAGGACGGCCCGGCGGGCAAGCTGCTGTTGGGCTATGTGGTGGCGCAGGTGCAAGAACGAGTGTCACTGGCCGATACCCTGCGCGGCTATCTGGCGGCGAGCCTGCCGGCGCACATGGTGCCAAGCCACATGCACGTGATCGATGCGCTACCCCTGACCCCCAACGGCAAGCTCGACCGCAAGGCGCTGCTGGCCATGGGTGGCAACCCCGTCCAGAACTCCTATGTCGCGCCCCGCAATGAGCTGCAATGGGAGATCGCGGCCCTCTGGCAGGAGGTGCTGGAGGTCGAGCGCGTAGGGCTGGGCGACAGCTTCTTCCAGTTGGGCGGGCACTCGTTGCTGGCCACCCTGGTAGTGACCCGCATCAAGGAGCGCCTTGGCGTCCAGGTGCCGCTCAAGGAGCTGTTCGCCGCCGACACGCTGGAGCAGTTCTGTGCACGCGTCGACGTCCTGCGCAGTGATTTGTCGCCGGTCGAAGATGAATTGGCTAAATCTCTGGAGGCTCTCAAACGTCTATCCCTCGATGATCTTGAAAAACTGATTTCTTGAGTGAGGACAACGCGTGCAAGAGTTAATCGAGTCGGTAGGAAAACTTTCGGCCAAGCAACGAAAGGCTCTGGCAGTTCTGCTCAAACAGAAAGGCGTGAACCTGTTTACGATTGCCCCGGTTTTCCAGCGTGCCGCCGACGAGCCGCTGCTGCTGTCGTACGCGCAGCAGCGGCAATGGTTCCTCTGGCAATGGGCGCCGCAGAGCACGGCCTACAACATTCCTGTCGTCCTGCGTCTGAAGGGGCGGCTTGACGCAGCGGCGTTGCAGCGCAGCTTCCAGGCCCTGATCGAGCGACACGAAAGCCTGCGCACCGTCTTCACTCAGCAGGATGATCAGCCGGTGCAAGTGGTCCTGGAAACAGGGTCGTTTGCACTGGCGGTGGATGAGCTGACGCTGGCTGCCGGGGAGTCGCTGCAGACTCGCCTGCATGCCTGTATCGAACAGGAAACAGCAAAACTTTTCGATTTGCAGGAAGGGCCGCTGATGCGTGCCCGGTTGCTGCGCCTGGCGGCCGACGATCACGTGCTGGTGGTGACGTTGCATCACATCATTTCCGACGCCTGGTCGATGCAGGTCATGGTCGAGGAACTGGTGCAATTCTATGCCGGCTTCAGTGCAGGTCGCGACGTGCACCTGGCCGAGCTGAACATCCAGTACGCCGACTATGCCCAGTGGCAGCGGCAATGGATGGAGGCCGGCGAGCAGGAGCGGCAACTGACCTACTGGCAAGACAAACTGGGTGGCGAGCAGCCCGTGCTCGAACTGCCCACCGATCTTCCACGCCCGGCGATGCAGAGTTTCGCGGGCGCCAGCCATGCTCTGGTGCTGGATGCGCCGCTGGCCGAGGCACTCAAGGACCTGGCGCGACGTGAAAACACCACGCTGTTCGTGGTGCTGCTGGCCTCGTTCCAGTCGTTGCTGCATCGCTACAGCGGCCAGACCGACATCCGTGTTGGCGTCCCCGTGGCCAACCGCGGGCGTGCCGAAATCGAGCGCCTTATCGGCTTTTTCGTCAACACCCAGGTACTCAAGGCCGATGTCGACGGCCAACGACCTTTCGTTGAGCTGCTGCGTCAGGTGCGTCAGACCGCTCAGGACGCCCAGGCCCATCAGGACCTGCCGTTCGAGCAACTGGTGGAAGCCTTGCAGCCGGGCCGCAGCCTGAGCCACAGCCCGCTGTTCCAGGTGATGTTCAACCACCAGGCACAAAGCCGCGCCAGTGCGCAGACGCAGTTCGGCGAGCTGCAAGTGGAACGCCTCGAATGGCAAAGCCACACCGCGCAGTTCGACCTGGTCCTCAACACCACCGAGCATCCCCACGGCATCGAGGCTTTGTTCAAGTACGCGACGGACCTGTTCGACGCGCAAACGGTCGAGCGTCTGGTCACCCACTGGCAGCAGCTGCTGCAGGGCATTGTCGCTGATCCGCAGCAGTGCATTGCGTGGTTGCCGATGCTGGCTGAAGCGGAATGTCAGCAAGCGCTCCACACGTGGAATGCGACCGCCGTCCGCTATCCGGGGGACTGGGCCGTTCATCGGTTGTTCGAAGCTCAGGCAGAGCGCACGCCGGATGCTCCGGCAGTGCGCTTCGCAGATCGAGAGCTGACTTATGCGCAATTGAATGCCCAGGCTAACCAGTGGGCTCACCGTTTGCTCGACGCCGGTGTCGGGCCTGACGTCATTGTCGGTATCGCCGCCGAGCGCTCGATTGAAATGGTTGTTGGCCTGATGGCGATCCTCAAGGCGGGTGGCGCCTATGTGCCGCTTGATCCTGAGTACCCTCGGGAGCGTCTGGCCTATATGTTCGAGGACAGTGGTATCAGCTTGTTGCTGACAACCGCTCATCTGCTGGATGCGCTGCCTGTCCCGGCGAGCGTGCGCAGCCTGTGCCTGGACCAATATGTCGGGCCGTTCAGCCAGGAAAACCCGCAGGTCATCGTGGCTGCGGAAAACCTTGCCTACATGATCTACACCTCCGGGTCGACCGGGAAACCGAAAGGCGCGGGCAATCATCACCGTGCCTTGCACAACCGTCTTGCCTGGATGCAGGCAGCCTATGAACTGGGCGCCCAGGACAGCGTTCTGCAGAAGACGCCGTTCAGCTTCGATGTGTCTGTCTGGGAGTTTTTCTGGCCGTTGATCACGGGAGCGCGCCTGATCATGGCAGGCGTGGGGGATCACCGCGACCCGGCACGTCTTGTCCAACTGATCGAAGAGCACGGCATCACCACGCTGCATTTCGTGCCTTCGATGCTTCAGGCATTCATGGGGGATGAAGGCGCTGCTGGCTGTTCATCGCTGCGCCGGATCATTTGCAGTGGCGAGGCACTGCCTGTGGAGCTGCAACGACAAGTGATGGAGCAATTGCCTGGCGCGGGGCTGTTCAACCTGTATGGCCCGACCGAAGCGGCGATCGATGTGACCCATTGGGCATGCGTTGAAGAGGGGCAGAACACAGTGCCCATTGGTCAGCCGATCGCCAATTTGCGGACCTACGTGCTGGACAGTGAACTGCAACCCGTACCGGTGGGGGTCGTGGGTGAACTGTATCTGGGTGGTGTCGGGCTTGCTCGCGGGTATCACCTTCGCCCGGAACTGACGGCTGAGCGGTTCGTGGCCGACCCGTACAATGATGGTGAGCGTTTGTATCGAACCGGCGACCTGGCACGCCAGCGCTGCAACGGCGTGATCGAATACGCCGGGCGTATCGACCATCAGGTAAAGATACGCGGCCTGCGCATCGAACTGGGAGAGATCGAGGCCCGTCTGCTGGAGCTCGATCAGGTGTGCGAAGCGGTGGTCGTGGCGCAGGACGGTGGCAGCGGCAAGCAGTTGGTCGCCTACCTGGTCCCTGAGCCCGATAGCCTGGTGAAGGCCGAAAGTGAGATTCAAGGCGCCTACCTGCAACAGGTCAAGGAGCGTCTTCACGAAGGTCTGCCGGATTTCATGGTCCCGACCGGCTGGATGTTATTGCCGCAAATGCCACTGTCTGCCAATGGCAAGCTGGACCGCAAACGCTTGCCGCGCATTGAATTCGTTTCGACACAGCCCGTTTATGCAGCGCCACGAACCGAGCTGGAACAGCGTCTGGCGCAGATCTGGCAGGATGTGCTGAAGGTCGAACAGGTGGGTCTCAACGACAACTTCTTCGAACTGGGCGGCGATTCGATCATCTCCATTCAGGTGGTGAGTCGTGCCCGTCGAGAGGGCATACGGTTCACGCCCAAGGATCTGTTCCAGCACCAGACCGTGCAACGGCTGGCTACGGTGGCTCAGTGCTCCGATGTCGTGCAGATTGCGCAGGGCCCGGTGGAGGGGGGTGCGCCGTTGCTCCCCATCCAGCAGGTATTCTTCGATACCGATATTCCAGAGCGTCACCACTGGAATCAGTCCGTGCTACTGACCCCTGCAGAACCTCTTCAGCTCGAAGCGCTTGAACGCGGTCTGAGCTGCCTTCATCAACACCATGATGCCTTGCGCATGCGTTACCGGCAGACCCGCGAGGGCTGGGTGCAGACACACGCTGCGATGCAGGATGATTGCGAGGCGCTCTGGATCCGGACGCTCGCGTCTGCGGATGACTTGCCTGCCGTATGCCTCGAAGCTCAGCGCAGTCTGGATCTGAACGACGGTCCGTTGTTGCGGGCTGCGTTGATCACGATGCCGGACCGCAGCCAGCGGTTGCTGCTGGTGATCCATCACTTGGTGGTCGATGGCGTGTCCTGGCGGATTCTGCTGGAGGACTTGCAGACTGCCTATCGTCAGATTATCGCCGGGCAGCCTCCCGTCCTGGCGGCCAAAACCAGCGCGTTCAAGGCGTGGGGGGAGCACTTGCACGCCTATGCCCGTGGCCAGGCGCTGGAAAGCGAGTTGAATTACTGGTGCGATCAAGTCTGCGACGCCCGCGATTTACCCATAGATAATATTCATGGCCTGCAGCAGAACCTGTTTGCCCATAGCGTAACCAGTCGTCTAGATGCCGTGCGCACCCGACAGCTGTTGCAGGTCGCGCCGGCGGTGTATCGCACGCAGGTCAACGATCTTCTGCTCACCGCACTGGCCAGAGTGCTGTGCACCTGGACCGACGCTGAAAGCGCGTTGATCCAGCTTGAGGGGCATGGCCGTGAAGATCTGTTCGATGATCTGGATCTGAGTCGGACTGTCGGCTGGTTCACCAGCATGTTCCCGTTGCGACTGACCCCGGCCACAGACATGGGCGCATCGATCAAGGGCATCAAGGAGCAGCTCCGGGCGATTCCGAACAAGGGCCTGGGCTATGGGCTGCTTCGCTATCTGGGATCACCCGCGTCGCGCGCTGCATTGCAGCGCCTGCCCGAACCCCGGGTGACGTTCAATTATCTGGGGCAGTTCGACGGACAATTCGATGACACCGCGCTTTGGCTTCCTGCAAGCGAAGACAAAGGAGCCGGGCAGGACGACCAGGCGCCACTGGGCAACTGGTTGAGCGTCGACGGACGGGTCTACCAAGGACAATTGAGTCTGAACTGGACGTTCAGCCGTGATGTGTTTGACGAGTCCACCATCGTTCGTCTGGCTGAAGCCTATGACGCCGCGCTCATCGCCGTGATAGAACACTGCCTGAGCGAAGGTCAGGGCGGGCTCACACCTTCCGATGTGTCGTTGTCAGGGTTGAATCAAACTCAGCTCGACAGTCTGCCCATTGCAGCGTCGCAGATTGAGGATGTTTACCCGCTGGCGCCGATGCAGGAAGGGATTTTGTTCCACAGCCTTTATGAACCGCAGACCAGTGCGTACGTGAATCAGATGTTGCTGGACATCGATGGACTGGACGTCGAGCGGTTCCAGTCGGCGTGGCAGCGCGTTCTGCAGCGGCATGAGGTGCTGCGTGCCGGATTTCTCTGGGGGCAGGAAGGGCTGGATGCTCCGTTGCAGGTCATTCACCGCCATCTGGACTTGCAGATGCCCGAAGAGGACTGGCGCGGTGTGCCAGATCTGGCATCACGTCTTGAGGCGCGGGCGCGTGTCGAACACGAACAGGGCTTTGACCTGCAACGTCCGCCGTTGATGCGCTTGTCGCTGCTACGCATTGCCGACCACCGCCACCGGCTGATTTTCACCTGCCATCACATCGTCATGGATGGCTGGAGTAATTCGCGCATGTTCGGCGAAGTGCTGGCCGACTATGCCGGGCAGGCGATCCCGTCGGCGATGGCGCGGTACCGGGACTTTATCGATTGGACCCAGCGCCAGGACAGGACCGCGGCTGAGGCTTTCTGGCAGGGTCAGCTGGTCGATGTCCATGAGCCGACGCGTCTGATACAGAACATGCCGATCGACAATTCGGCCGCGTCCGGCAAAGCGGTTCACCGCCTGGCATTCGATGTCTCCATGACCGGTCGACTGCAGGAGTTTGCCCGCCAGCATCAGGTGACACTCAACACCGTCCTTCAGTCTGCCTGGCTGCTGTTGCTGCAACGCTATACCGGTCAGGCAACGGTGGTGTTTGGCGCGACGGTGTCGGGGCGACCGGTGGATCTGCCAGGGGTCGAGCAACAACTGGGTCTGTTCATCAATACGCTACCGGTGATCGCCCGACCCGAGCCTGGGATTGCGGTTGCCGACTGGGTGCGCACCGTTCAGGAAAAGAACCTGGCCATGCGTGATTACGAACAGACCCCGCTGAGCGACATCCAGCGTTTGGCGGACATGAATGGCCAAGCGCTGTTCGATACGCTCCTGGTCTTCGAGAACTACCCTGTGTCCGAGACGCTGCAAGCCAATCCGGGCGGGTTGGTGTTCAGTGCACTCGAACATCGCGAGCAAACCAACTACCCGCTGACGCTGATCGCCGGTGCTGGCGCTGAGCTGAATCTGGACTTCAACTACCTGACCGATCAGGTGTCTGCGTCGAGTGTCGCTACCCTGGCGGAGCATTTGCGCCAGTTATTGCAGCAGTTCGTCGAGCACCCTCGACGTGCGCTGGGCGAGACCTGCATGCTGGGTCGCGCAGAGCTTGATCAGCAGTTGTTTACCTGGAACGACAATCGTCAGCCGTACGATGCCGAGGCATTGCTGCATCAAGCATTTGAAGGCCATGCGGCCAGTTCCCCCGATGCCCTTGCTCTGGTTCACGACACCACAGAGCTGAGCTACGGCGAGCTCAATCGCCGTGCCAACCAGTTGGCCCATCATCTGCAGACGCTGGGTGTGGGGGCGGAAGTCCGCGTCGGTGTGGCCCTGTCACGCTCGGCAGAGCTGGTAATTGCATTGTTGGCAGTGCTCAAGGCCGGCGGTACTTATGTGCCGCTTGATCCTGACTACCCGAGCGACCGGGTGGCCTACATGCTTGAAGACAGCCAGGCGCATGTCCTGCTGACGCAGGCTGCGCTGCTGGATCAGTTGCCTGTGTTCGAGGGCCAGGTGGTCCTGGTTGAACACGCAGGTGCGGCGTTCGAGGACTGCCCGGCGCACAACCCCGTCTGCTCGGCTCAACCTGACGGGTTGGCCTATGTGATCTATACCTCCGGGTCGACTGGCAGGCCGAAGGGTGTGGCGATTATGCACCGCAACGTACTGGCGCTTGTTCATTGGTCTCGTGGTGTCTACAGCCAGGATGATCTTGAAGGTGTGCTCGCCTCGACTTCGGTGTGTTTCGACCTGTCGGTCTGGGAGATATTCCTGACGCTGGCACGCGGTGGCTTCCTGGTCATGGCGCGCAACGCGCTCGAACTGCCCGATCTGCCAGCCCGCGACCGCGTCCGGCTGATCAATACGGTGCCATCGGCCATCGCGGCTCTGCAACGCGAGGGGCGAATTCCGTCCAGCGTGCGAATCATCAATCTGGCCGGAGAGCCTCTCAAGCAAAGCCTGGTGGACGCGCTTTATCAGCAGTCTTCGATCGAGCACGTCTACGACCTTTATGGACCCTCGGAGGACACCACGTATTCGACGTGGACTCGTCGTGAAGAGGGCGGTCAGGCCAACATTGGTCGGCCGCTGACCAACAGTTCGGCCTACCTGCTGGACACTCAGATGCAAGCGGTGCCGGCGGGAACGGCGGCCGAATTGTATCTGGCAGGTGACGGGATCACGCGCGGATACTGGCTACGTCCCGCGCTGACCGCTGAGCGTTTTGTACCCAATCCGTTTTCCAGCAGTGGCGAGCGCATGTACCGCACGGGAGATTTGACTCGTTATCGTGCGGACGGGGTCATCGAGTATGTCGGCCGTATCGACCATCAGGTCAAGGTGCGTGGTTTCCGGATTGAGCTGGGTGAGATCGAAGCACGACTCATGGCGCTCGAGGATGTCCGTGACGGCGTGGTACTGGCTGTCGAAGCGAGCGGCGGTCAGCAGCTTGTCGCCTATGTGGTCGTGATGGAGGGGCTGGGTGGCAGTGTCTTTATCGACACGCTGCGTGCCCGACTCCAGGCCCAATTGCCCGAATACATGGTCCCCTCCCAGTGGGTCTTGCTTGAACAGCTGCCGTTGACACCCAACGGCAAGCTTGACCGTAAGGCGTTGCCAGCGCCGGATGCTTCCCGGACACAGCGCCAATACGTTGCGCCGCAGTCAGACAGGGAAATGGCTCTGGTGAATATCTGGCAAGACATTCTGAGAGTCGATCCGGTCGGCGTGACGGACAATTTCTTTACGCTCGGAGGAGACTCGATCATCTCGATCCAGGTGGTCAGCCGGGCACGTCAGGTGGGTATTCATTTCACCCCCAAAGACCTGTTCCAGCAGCAGACCATTCAGGATCTGGCCCGGGTTGCCCGCGAACGCGACGCGCTGCCGATGGCCGATCAGGGACAGATTCAAGGCACAACACCCTTGCTGCCGATTCAGCAGTGGTTCTTTGAGCAACCGTTGACTGATCGTCATCACTGGAACCAGTCCGTCTTGCTCAAGCCTGCCGAGCCTCTGAGTGCCGATGCCATTGGCAAGGCGGTGAGCGCTCTGCTGACCCATCACGATGTCTTGCGCCTGAGCTTCCACGACACCGAAGGTGAATGGCGCGCGACGTTCCGCGAGGTTGCGTCGGCCGGTCACGAGAACGTGCTCTGGCTCAGGTCGGTCGTTGATCAGGAGCAAATGGCCCAGGTCGCTGATGATGCCCAGGGCAGCCTGTCGCTGGAGGTGGGGCCCTTGCTGCGGGTGGTGCTGTTTACGCTCGCGGACGGCCAGCAACGGTTGCTGTTGGTCGTGCATCACCTGGTGGTGGATGGGGTCTCTTGGCGCATCTTGCTGGAAGACTTCCAGACCGCCTATCAACAGGCATTGATCGGTCGGGCAACTGCGCTGCCGGCGAAGACGAGTTCGTTCAAGGCATGGGCAGAGCGAATAGGCACTTATGCCCGCAGCGAGCGATTGCATGAGCAGCTGCCTTATTGGCAGGAGCAATCAGCAGGCGTAGCGGCGACATTGCCGTGCAAGGACCCCGAAGCCAGTCTGGACATCCGCTTCGGGCGCACGGTCTACAGCCGGCTGGATCGTCAGCAGACCCGGCGCTTGCTTCAGGACACCCCGCAGGCTTATCGCACGCAGATCAACGATCTGTTACTGACGGCGTTGGCGCGGGTCGTCAGTCGCTGGACGGGAGAGGATTCCATCTGCATCCAGCTGGAAGGTCACGGCCGTGAGGGATTGTTCGATGAACTGGACCTTACCCGGACGGTGGGCTGGTTCACCAGTCTGTTCCCACTCAAACTGACCGCCTTGCCGGAGCCGGGAGCGTCGATAAAGCACATCAAGGAGCAGATTCGCGCCGTGCCGGAAAAGGGTATCGGTTTCGGCCTGCTGCGATATCTGCAGCCATCGTCGCGCCTTGCGTTGAACCAGGCACACCCTGCACGAATCACGTTCAACTATCTTGGGCAGTTCGATTCCAGTTTTGAATCGGGGCCGTCAGGTTCTGACGCAGCACTATGGGTACCGGTGGACGAACCCCGCGGTCGTGAGTTGGGTGACGACACTCGCCTGGGCAACTGGCTGACAGTCAATGGCCGGGTCTTCGCGGGTGAATTGAGCGTCAGCTGGACCTTCAGTGAGCAGATGTTCGATGCGTCGGTCATGGAGCATCTGGCGCGTGATTACGCCCGTGAGCTTGAAGCGCTGATCGAGCATTGTTCTACCGGTACTCAGTTGGGGCTCACGCCTGCAGATTTCCCGCTGGCTGCCCTTGATCAGGCGCAACTCGACGCCTTGCCTATGGCTCCTGCACTCATCGAGGACATTTACCCGCTCTCGCCGATGCAGGAGGGGATGCTGTTCCATACGCTGTCTGACGACGGCTCCAGCCTGTACGTCAACCAGATCAGTCTTCCTGTCAGCGGCATGGACATCGAGCGTTTCGGGCGTGCATGGCAGGCCGTGGTCGAGCGCCAGGCGATTCTGCGCACAAGTTTCCATTGGCAGGACGGGCTCACCAAGCCCGTGCAGATCGTTCATCGCAACGCCCTGCTGGACATGCAGGTGCTGGACTGGCGTGATCAGGATGTGAGTGAGGCGCGGATCGCGGTACGGGCTCAAGATGAGTGCGTTCGAGGCTTCGACCTCACCCAGACGCCGTTGCAGCGCATTCTGATGATCCGGACGGGGGACGAGCAGTATCAGATGGTCTGGACCAGTCATCACATCCTCATGGATGGCTGGAGCAGCTCGCGGCTGTTCGGGGAGGTGTTGCAATACTACGCCACCGGGCAGATCACCGGCGAAAACGGCCGTTATCGTGACTTTATCGGCTGGCTTCAAGCGCAGGATCAGCAGGCGCAAGAGCGGTTCTGGCGCGGGCGCCTGCAGGAAGTCGATGAGCCCACCGCGTTGAGTCAGGCCGTTTATCCACGCCACGTCGCTGACGTGACGGGGCATCAGGCGATTTATTCTCGTTGGGACGCAGGACAGACCCGCCGGATCCAGCAGTTCTGTGGTGAGCACCGCATCACCGCCAACACCTTGATTCAAGGAGCCTGGCTGCTGCTGTTGCAGCGTTACACAGGGCAGTCGACGGTGACCTTCGGGGCCACGGTGTCCGGACGGCCGGAACATCTACCGAATGTGGGCAATATGCTAGGGCTGTTCATCAACACCTTGCCGATCATTCAGACCCTCAAGCCAGAACAGCCGCTGATGACCTGGCTGCATGAGCTGCAGGCTTACAACCTGGACATCCGTGATTATTCCCAGGCGCCACTGGCCGACGTGCAACGCTGGTCCGGCCTGGGTGGGCAGGCGCTGTTCGACAGCATCATCGTGTTCGAGAACTATCCGATCGATGATCGCCTGCAGGATGACGTGCAGACCGGCCTGCATTTCGGCAAATCGTCCAATCACGACGTGACCAACGTGCCGATGGACCTGGCGGTCAGTCTGGGGGATGAGCTGTCGATCGAGTACCTGTTCCTGCGCAGCCACTTCAGCCTGGACGCGGTCGAGACGATCCGTCAGACCTTTGAAAATACCCTGGAGGCCATGCTCCTGGCGCCTGATGAGCGTCTGGGTAATTTGCAGCGTTTGTCCCCGTCGCAGTGGCTGGCGTTCGAGCAGTGGAGTACGCAGCCCGATCAAACCTGGTCCCCTGCACTGCTTCCCGAGCTGATCGAGCGACATGCGCTGGCCCGACCCGAATCGGTGGCGCTGGAGTGCGCGGGACAGCAGGTGACGTACGCACAGCTGACTCAATCTGCCAATCGCCTTGCGCATTGTCTGATCGAACAGGGTGCTGGCCCGGAAACCGTGATCGGCATTGCGCTCGAGCGCTCGGTCGAGACCGTCGTGAGCTTCCTTGCCGTGCTCAAGAGCGGTGCCGCGTATGTCCCGCTGGACATCGACTATCCGTCCGAGCGTCTGGCCTACATGGTGCAGGACTCGGGCATGAGTCTGTTGCTGACGCACAGTGCGTTGACCGGGCGGTTGCCAATTGATGACGGTCTGCACTGCCTGGCTCTGGACCAACTGGGCCTCTCGGGCTACCCCGACACCGCTCCGGCCTGCCGGGTACAGCCAGAGGGGCTGGCGTATCTGATCTATACGTCAGGGTCCACAGGGCGACCCAAAGGTGTGGCGGTGAGTCAGGGTGCCATGAGCATGCACTGTCAGGCCATCGCCCAACTCTATGAAATGGACAGCAGCAGCTGTGAGCTGCACTTCATGTCGTTCGCCTTCGACGGGGCTCATGAACGCTGGCTCAGCACGCTGTACAGCGGTGGACGGTTGGTCATCCGTGACGGTTGTCTGTGGACACCGGAACAGACGTTCAAGGCGCTTCATCAGCACGGTGTGACGATCGCCTGCTTCCCGCCAGCGTACCTCAAGCAATTGGCTGAATATGCTGAGGAAAGCGGCATGCCCCCGCCGGCCGTCCATATTTACTGCTTTGGTGGGGATGCAGTACCGGATCAGACATTCGAGCAAGTCAAAGCCGCCTTGCGGCCGCAATACTTCACCAATGGCTATGGACCCACCGAAACGGTTGTGACGCCAATGCTCTGGAAGGTACCCGTCAGCGAGCAGTGCGGCGCACCGTATGCGCCCATCGGCCGGGCGGTCGGCGACCGCTCTCTGTATGTGCTTGACGAAGATCTGAACCCTTTGCCGCCCGGATTTGCAGGGGAGTTGTACATCGGGGGGTACGGCGTCGCTCGCGGCTACCATGGTCGTCCTGACCTGACAGGCGAGCGCTTTGTGCCTGATCCATTCGGCACTGCTGGGGGCCGGCTGTATCGCACCGGCGACCTGGTGCGCCAGCGTGCCGACGGTGTACTCGATTACGTGGGGCGTATTGATCATCAGGTCAAGGTTCGCGGGTTCCGTATCGAGCTTGGAGAGGTCGAGGCCCACCTGCGTGCTCAACCGTTGGTGACCGATGCATTGGTCGTGGCCCGTGAGCATGTGTCCGGCAAGCAGCTGATCGGTTATGTGGTCACGGCGGATCCGACGTTGACCGGTGAACTGCTCAAGGGTGATTTGCGCCTGTCGTTGCCCGAGTACATGGTGCCTGCACAGATTGTCTGCCTGGATCGCTTTCCTGTGACGCCCAACGGCAAGCTGGACCGCAAGGCGCTGCCGGAGCCCGAGTTCAAGAGCGAGGGTTATGTGGCCGCTCGCACTGAGCAGGAGCGCCAACTGGCCGAGGTCTGGGCTCAGGTGTTGCAGCTGGATCAGGTGGGGGTGACGGATAACTTCTTTGAGCTGGGGGGCGATTCGATTCTCAGCCTTCAGGTGATTTCCCGCGTCAGAAACCACCCGGTGCTGCGCATGGAACTCAAGCTTCGTGACCTGATGCGCTATCAGACGATTGCCGGCATTGTCGAGCAGCAGGTCGCGCAGACGGGCGCTCAGCAAAGGGAGGCTGACCTGACCCATCTGGCCACACAGGGGCTGTTCAACCTGATTCCGATCCAGGAGTGGTTCTTTGCCGAAGACATGGCCGAAAAGCACCATTACAACCAGGCATTGATGCTCAGTGCGCGCCAGGCGTTGGATGCGAATGCGCTGGAGCAGGCACTTGGCCGTCTGATGCAGCACCACGATGCCCTGCGCCTGCGGTTCCGCCAGGAAGGCGGACGCTGGATGCAGCACTACGCTGAGTCGCAAGGCACTGACGACTTGTTGTGGATGCGTGAAGCCCAGGATTCTGACGAGGTCTTCGCGCTGGCCAATCTCGCCCAGCGCAGCCTGCACCTGGAAAACGGCCCGCTCTGGCGTACCGTGCATATCGCCATGCCAAATGGCGAAGCACGTATTCTCATGGTCATCCACCACTTGGTGGTCGACACCGTTTCCTGGCGCATTCTGCTCGACGACCTCAAGGTCGCCTATCAGGCGTGCCTGCTGGGTGAAGAGCCCAAACTGCCCATCCGCACCAGCAGCTATCAGTCATGGGCGCAAGGCTTGAAAGCCCAGGCCCCGACGATTGTCGAGCAGGAGCTGGATTACTGGCTGACGGAACTCGATCAGCCGAGTACCGATCTGCCGTGCGATAACCGCCGTGGCAAGAACCAGGTGGGCCTGCAATCGGTGGCGCGTCTGGAGTTGTCCGTGCGTCATACCGAGCAGTTACTCAAGCAGGCTCCGGCGGTCTATGGCACGCAGATCAACGATCTGTTGCTGTCCGCGCTCAGCCGCGTGCTGTGCCGCTGGACGGGGCAGTCGTCGGTGCTGATTCAACTCGAAGGTCATGGTCGGGAAGACCTCCTGGAGCAACTGGATCTGAGCCGCACGATGGGTTGGTTCACCAGCATGTTCCCGGTCCGGCTGACACCGGGTGTCGATGAGGGCTTCGATACGACCATCGTCGCCGTGCGCGATCAACTGGCGGCAGTGCCGCAGAAAGGTATCGGCTACGGGGTGTTGCGTCATCTGGCCGGAGCGCAACTGGGCGAACAATTGGCGGCACTGCCCCAGGCACGGGTGACGTTCAACTACCTCGGGCAGTTCGACCAGAGCTTCGACGAAAACGCGTTGCTGGTGCCGGCACCGGAAAGTGTCGGGGATTGCTACAGCTTGCAGACGCCTCTGGGAAACTGGCTAGAGATTGTGGGACAGGTCTACGACGGGCGTCTGGCATTGCGTTGCATCTACAGCACGCAACGTTACCGGACCGCGACCATGGAGACGCTCATGGCGCGGTACCAAGGCGAACTTGAAGCGCTCATCGAGCATTGCGTGGCGCCCTCGAGCTGATCGCTGTGGATGATTCATTTCAGGGCCGCGTCCGGCGGGTGCGGTCCCTTTTTTGCTGATACAGGAAACTTTCGATGTCATTGCATCCTGACCTGGAAGCCTTCCTCGATCTGGCTCAAGACAGTCAGAGCGCGGGTGTGGCACCGTTTCATCAATTGAACCCCGAGCAGGCGCGGGTGGCCTTCGAGCAGACAACCGCGCAACTGCGCTGGCGCGCGCCGCAGACAGTGGATGTGATTGACGTGACCACCGAAACACGAGCAGGTGCGCGACTGCCGCTGCGTTTGTACCGTCCGCAAGAAGGCCAAGGCCCCTGGCCGGTGCTGATGTACTTCCATGGGGGGGGCTACGTGGTCGGCAGCCTGGATTCTCACGACGGTGTCTGTCGCGAGTTTTGTCAGCGAACGCCGTGTGCGGTGTTGTCGGTGGGCTATCGCCTGGCACCCGAGTACAGGTTCCCGGCGCCCTTGGAAGACGGCGAGGATGCGCTCATCTGGCTGGCCGAAGAAGGCAAGCGTTTGGGCCTGGATACCCGCCGTGTGGCTTTTGGCGGCGACAGTGCCGGTGCGACACTGGCCACGGTGTTAGCCATTCAGGCAGTGGTTCGGCCGCACACAGTGGCGATCAGGCCCAAGGCGCAACTGCTTTGTTATCCCGTGACCAACGCTGCCGAGCGTGCAGAATCTCGACAATTGTTCGGTGAGGGCTATCTGCTGGAGGACGACACGCTGGAATGGTTTTATCAGCATTACGCCGACACCCCGGAAGATCGACAGGACTGGCGCTTTTCACCATTACTGGCGCATGACCTGAAGGGCAGTGCGCCGGCCATCGTCGCGTTGGCGGCCTTCGATCCATTGCTGGACGAGGGGCAGGCGTATGTCGACAAGTTGCGTGAGCAGGGTGTGCCGGTCGAGTTGATATTCTGTGAAGGACTGACCCATGATCTCTTGCGTCTGGGGTCGGTCGTGCCTGCCGTTTCCGGGATTTATCAGCGGTTGAGTGAGGCGTTGGCGCAGTGTTTCGGCTGATGGATGGGTTATACGTACACTAATCCACCGGTGCTGTAACTTATCCCCAGAAGCTTTCATAACGTCAGCACAGGCTACAAGACCTGTGCTGAACGTTTTTTCACTATATGTCTGGTGTCTCTGAGGTGTTGAAAGAGGGGGTTTTATTAGGGTCGCTATATACCGCGTCGCATCGAGTTCTTAGGTAAGTTGGAAGTTCACGATTATTCTTTGTATAGGTTTGGTCAGCGTCCAGGCATACATAAAACAGGTCATCTTTGCTCAGTATTTCTTTCGCAATTTCTTTGACCGCGGTGGCAACTTCTTTCACCGTCGCTGCATCCGCTCCTGTGCCCGTACTCGACCTGGACTCAGCCGTTGTTGCCGCTGATACGATCGCCTTCTCGGCCTTTTCTATATTGGCGGTGTAGTCCGCTATTTGCTTTTGCAGTGCTTTACCTTTCTCTTGCTTTTGCTCATCCTCAGACAGCTTTTTGAACGCTGCCTCCGCATCATTTTTAAGTTTCGTATTCTGATCGATGATGTCTTTGTTGGGGCCTGTCGTGGCGGATCCGGAGAGGGTGACGGCGGGCGTCCTGAGTACACCCGTCAGTTGCTCGATGGCCATCAGCGCGACGGTATTTCTCTGGTTTCTGGTCAGCATCATCTGGTAGGCGGGGCCGCTGATGCCTTCGTTTGCATAACCCTGGCAGATCGCGAACAGTTGGTCTCGCAGCAGTTGAATGGATTGAGTACGCAGGCCGATGTTCGCCCCCGCTTCAGAGTACGCGGCGGCCAGCGCCGCGACGTTCTGTTTTTCCACCGAAAGCGATCCTGCCAACGTCTTCAATGCGTCAGGACTGGGCTCAGAACACATGACTTGAATCTTGCGGGCGTTTGGCGTGTCGCTGCTTGCCCGTTCCGAGTAAACAACGACGCGTTTATCCGCCTCGAGGACTCGCGTGTTTTTATAGGGGGCACATCCGGCAGTAATGACAGCCAATAAAACAACCAAAGAGAAACGCGTGGGCATGCTCATGCGAGGTTCTTCCTTTAAGTTGATCCGGACTGCTCGAAGGAGCGATCGAATCCCTTCGAAGGAAGCGTAGACAGCGTAATGTCGTTGTGTAAAGTCGATATCCTCAATGGTGTTAAAAATAGTCGATGCAAAAAAATACCCCTCAAAGAGGGGTATTCGAATGGGTAAGTTTGATAGTGCTAAGTCAGCATTCCGGTTAGATGCCATCAGTCATATCAGTATTTTCATCGGCGGTCGATCAGAACTCAGCCTTGACCGTCAGCATGAAGTTGCGCGGATCGCCATAGTAGTTTCCGTATCCGTTGGTGCCGATGGTGCGGTAATAGCTGCGGTCGAACAAGTTGTTGCCGTTTACCGCTACCGACCAGGTGTCGTCAATGCGATAGCCGACACGGCCATTCCAGACGGCATAGCCGCTCTGAGTGTTCTTGACGACGCCGTTCTCGCGGTAGTTATCGCTTTGAGCGTTGACGCCAGCCCCTACCGAGAAGCGATCCAGAGCCCCGTCGAGCTGATAGTCAGCCCACAGACGGAACATGTGACGCGGAACATAGCTGTTGTAGACGCCACCTTCATTGCCGGTATCGATATCGTCCAGCGTTTTGGTCTGAGTGTAGGTGTACCCGGCCAGCACCTGCAGACGCTCGAGCACTTCACCGCTGACCTCGGCTTCCACACCTTGCGCGCGGACTTTGCCGGCGTTGACGTAGCAGTAACCATCGGACGAGCTTGGGCAAAACGACGCATAGTCGGTTTGCGCCTGATCTTTCTGGATGGTACGGAACAAACTCACCGAACCGTTGACGCGGCCATTGAGCCAATCGCCCTTGATTCCCAACTCGTAGGTCGAGCCGATCAGCGGCTTGAGTGAACCGCCTCCTTCCTTACGGAAGTTGCCTTGCGGCGTGAAAATGTCGGAGTAGCTCGCGTAGGCCGTGAGGTTGTCGGTCAGGTCGTACAACAGGCCGACGAAAGGCGTGACCTGGCCGGTTTCCGTGGTTTCGGAATGTTCGTACGAATCGTAGGCGATGGTGTAGGAGTCGGTCTTCGATTTGTACCAGCTGACCCGGCCACCGGCGACCAGCGTCAGAGGGTCGGCCAGCTTCAGGCGCAGCGTCGAGTAGGCACCATATTGCGTCGTCTTGGAGTTGACCGGGCCGCCGCGGTAGGAGTTGGGGCCATAGTAGCTGTCGTCTGGCTCGGCAACGTGATGGTTGGGATCGAACGGGTTCTGTTTGTCCGGCAGGAAGATCGTGGCGTACCAGTCATCTTTCCTGGAACGACTGGCATTGGCGCCGACAATCAGCTCGTGCTGTTGACCGAAAGCATCAAACTTGCCATCCAGATAGGCGTCCAGGCCGTAGTCGACCTGGTCGTAGTCGAACAGTCCGGAATACATGTTCATCGGCGGTGTCGTGCCGGGCGTGATGGTGCCCTCGGAGAACGCGTATTTGATGTCCTGGGTGTTCTTGCTGTAAACGCTCGCGACCTTCAACGCCCAGTTCTCGTTGAGCTGGTGCTTGAGGTCAGCAAAGAAAGTGGTGCGCTTGCTTTGCCAATCGTTCCAGCTGGCGCCCAGGCAGGTGGAGCGCTTAAGGTCGATGCTACTGCCGTCCCGGTAGCGCGGCAGACCGTGCCAGCAGGGCGTGGCATCCACGTCTTCGTAGGCCATGCCAAGGCCCAGGGTGGTGTCCGGGGTCAGATCGAAATCCAGGGCGCCGTAGAACACCTGATCACGACGTTTGCCGACATCGTAGAAAAACTGCCGATCCTGCTCTGCAACCACGGCGCGACCACGGATGGTGCCCGAGTCGTTCAGCGGGCCGCCAGTATCGACCTGTCCACGGTAGTTATCCCAGGTCCCGCCCGACAACGTGACCTCTGTATGGGGGGTATCCGTACCGCGTTTGCGGACGAAGTTGACCGAGCCTACGGTGCCGCCTGAACCCTTCATCATGCCGGCTGCGCCGCGAAGGATTTCCACGCGGTCATACAGCGCCATGTCGCTGCTGAAGCTGTCGGCCTGAACGTAGTTGTTCCCCAGGTCCAGTGGTACGCCGTCGTACTGATATTGCCCGAGCATCTGGAAGCCTCGAGAGTAGAAGTACCGACCGCCCATGGGCGAGTCGTAGACGGTAATCCCTGGTGTCTTCTCCATGACCTCCTCGATCGTGTTGAGGTTCTGATCGTCCATCAGTTTGCGGGTCATGACGGTGACCGCTTGTGGCGTCTCCCTGAGGCTGTGCTCACCCTTGCTGATGGTCACGGCACCGGTGGTGTAGGAGTTCGTACCTTCGGTCGTCGCGCCCAGGCGAGTGCTGTCCACGTTGGTGGGACTCAGCTCCATACCCGTGCCGCTGGCTGGCAGCAACAATGTGACGGTGTTGCCGTTGCGCTGATAGCGAAGACCGGTTCCGCTGAGCAGGGTCGCGAGCGACTCATCGTCCTTGTAACGACCGCTCAGTGCAGTGGAACGCAGGCCGCGAAGGCTTTCCGGGCTATACACAAATTGCAGATCGGTGGCCTTACCAAGGGCTTGCAACGCCTGATCCAGAGGCTGGGCCGGAATGTTCAGCGACCATTCCTGTGCCTGAACGTAAGGCGCCATTGCAATGCTCAGGGCAAGACCCAGACCAGCCGAACAGAGTCGGTTTCGAGTCGGGGTGCACAACATGAGCGCTTGAGCGAGCGGGCGAAGCATGTGACGAGATGCGGACATTGGATTAAGACCTTGGCAGGTATAGTTGTTAATGGTTCTTATTCGTTACATTGAGACGTCGACCACTGGGAAAACCGGAAAAAATTTCTTCTTTTTTTCACCGAACACTCAAGCGGGGACCGGCGTGGCCTCCACGCGCCCAGCCTCCATCCTCACCAACTGATCCGCCGTGTCGAAATATCGGTCGTCATGGGAGATCACGATGATGGTTTTGCCCAGGCGTTTGAGGTCCGGCAGCAGCTCGGTGTAGAAAATCCGGCGGAAGGTCGGGTCCTGGTCGGCGGCCCATTCGTCGAACACCAGTACCGGACGCTCTTCCAGCCAGGCGTTGACCAGCGCCAGGCGTTTGCGCTGGCCGGTGGAGAGGTCGGTGGTGGTGAACGCGCCGTCGACGACCCTGACCTTGTGGGCGATTTCCAGACGCTCCAGGTAGCGATTGGCGTCCTGGGGAACCGTCTGGTTGCCTTGCACCAGGTCATCGAACAGGTAGTAGTCGGCGAAAATGGTGGTGAAGTTCTGGCGGTACTCATCACGGTTCTCGGCGGTGACGGGCACGCCGTTGACGCTGATCTCACCCTGCTGAGGGGCGTAGAGTCCCAGCAGCAGTTTGATCAGTGTGGTTTTGCCGCAGCCGTTCTCGCCCACGATGAACACGATGTCGCCCTGATTGATCGTCAGGTTGACGGGCCCCAGGCTGAACGGCTCGGCGCCTTCCACGGGGGGGAAGGTGTAGCGCACGTCGTTCAGTTCCAGGCGGTGGACCGCGTCCGCCCGGTTGCCCTGGTCTTCCAGCAGCAGGTGGGGCTCGGGCGAGGAAAACTGTTCGCTCAGGTCGGCGATCCGGCGAAACGCGATCTGGGCGCGGCTGACGATGGGCAATGTGCCGATCAGATGTTCCAGCGGGCCTTTCATATACAGCAGCACCAGCACGAACCCGCTCATGACGGTGGCGTCCTGACTGGGCCAGAACGATTGCAGGGCCAGCGCCAGGCCGATCACCACGAAGAACAGCATCGAGCCGAAGGTCTTGGCGATGACGAAGGTGTTGATCGAGCGGATCTGGGTGTCGCAGATACGATCGGCGGTGGCCTGGATGCCGGAGGCGAACATGCGCTGACGGCGCGGCCGGTGGATGCGCAGCTCCTTGGCGCCTTCAGCGATGGCGTTGTAGTGCTTCTGCAGCTCGTCTTCGGCGTCGCGGGCTTCATGGAACCCGCGAATGCCCCTGGCCCTTGCGATCGATTGCACGGTGGTGCCGATGGCAATGGCCACCAGCATCATCAGGAACATCGGCCAGGACAGCATCGCCAGGTAACCCAGGCAGCCCAGGGTCACCGTCAATGAAATGGCCAGGGGGGCGAACGCGAAGGCGAAATCGCTCACGGTGTCGACGTCATGGGTCAACACGGGAATCAGGCGATGACTGCGGTAGCGCTCGATCTGCTCGATAGGCGCAGACAGTACTTTCTCGCCCAGCTCTTTGCGCAGGCGGGCGATGATGTGCTGGCCCACGTAGTTGGTGCCGATGTCCGAGAAAATCGAGCTGAACAAGGCCAGCACACACAAGCCGGCGAAGGCGGCGACCACCGTGCGGGTCAGGCCTTCGGGGGCGTGCAGGGCGTTGTTGATGGTGGCCAGCAGGGTGGTGACGCTGAGGCCGCCAATCATGCCGAGCACGATGCAGAGGCAGACGATCAGTCGAAAAGGCTTGAGCAGGACGAGCAATTCTTGAATTGCCCCGCGCTTTGGCTTGGTCATGTGAGTTTCCTGGCGGAAAAGAAAAGAAGGCAGCTAGTCAACGAACGAACGGTGAGGGGATCGATTTAGGGCAGGGGAGGGACCGCAGACGAACTGCGGTCCGGTCACGCAGGTTGGCTCGGAGGCCACAGATCAGAGGCCGGGGATCAGAGGTCGCGTTCCACGCGCATGCCCAGCCAGTCACCGCGTTCGTTGGGGTACATGTCGTTGCGGTTGCCCGAGCGTGAGAACACCGGCGCCTCGATGTAGTCGTTGCCACGAATGCCTTGCAGCTTGCAGTCCTTTTCGAGCCAGGCACTGCCGTCGGTGGGGGCGCCGACGTAATCCTTGTGCGCGCAGTCGGCGACCCATTCGGAGACGTTGCCGTGCATGTTGTAGACGCCGAACGCATTGGGCGGATAGGCCCTGGCCGGGTTGGTGTAGGTGTAGCCGTCCCGTGGGCCATAGGTGTTGGCGTGTTTGGCGATCTGGTAGTCCTCGCCTTCATCGAACGGGAACGGGAACGGCCCGGTGCTGCCGCCACGGGCGCCATATTCGCGCGCGGCTTCGCTGATCAGGCGGTACTGCTTGCCGGTTTTCTTCGACAGCCAGGCGACATAGGCCTGAGCATCGGCCAGATCCATGCACACGGCCGGCTGGTCCGGTTGCTGCGGGTACATCGGCTTGCCATTGCTGCAATGACGGCCGGGGCGCACGTCGAAGTCCGCAAGCTTGACCCCGGTCTCACGCATGTAGGTATCGAACTCCCCAGCCAGCACCTGGAAACGGCTGATGGCCAATGGCTTGGCAAAGGTCACCTGATGCAGGGGACCTTCATCGGGCTGACGGCCCACCTCGTCGTCCGGGGTGCCCATGGTGAAGGTGCCGGCAGGCAACACGACCATCTCCGGGCAGTCCTTGCAGTCCTTGAAAACGGTGCCCGGCGCCGGCGATTCGGCCGCTTGTGCGGCATTCGCCAACAAACCATGGGCGGCGCCCAGCAGGGTGAACAGCGCGAGTGCCTTGAGGCTGCGCCGGAAAACGCGATTGAACGGGGTCATGGGTCTTCTCGGTAATGGAAACAGGAGAGGCGTCACAGGGTCTTCGCCAGCAGGGTCATGACCTGGTCGATTTGCGCTTCGGTGTTGAGCAGGCCAGGCGCGGTGCGGATCACCGGGCCTGCGTCGCGGTAAACGGCGTCGCTGACCACGCGGTTCTGCATCAGGTAGGCGGCGATCTTGTCGCTGTTGCGGTCCTTGACCCTGAAGAAGGTGAACCCTGCAGAGAGCGCGGGGCTGGTGGGGGTGACCAGTTCGATTTGCGGGTGTTCGCCCAGCCGGTTTTTCAGGTAGTCGTTAAGGCCGTGGATACGCGCCTGGACATCGGCCTTGCCCAGTTGCAGGTGCAACTTGAACGCCTCGTTCAGGGCCCAGCGGTGTTCGAAGGCGTGATAGCCGCCGGGTGACATGCTGGTGGCGAAATTGGTGTCTTCAGAAAACGTCGGTACGGTCGGCGTGACGTCTTTGAGTTCTTCGCTGCGGGCGCAGATGATGCCGGTGCCGCGCGGGCCGAACATCCATTTGTGGGTCCCGGCGATGAAGAAGTCGCAATGCATGTCCGGGAAACTCAGGTCCTCGACGCCGAAACCGTGCACGCCGTCGACCACGTAGAGGATGCGATCCTTTTCGTCGCGGCCCTGATTCAGCTCATTCACCAGCTTGCCGATTTCACCGATCGGCAGTTTCACGCCGCTGCCGGACTGCACCCAGGTCATGCCCAGCACCCGGGTGTTGGGGCGGACGTTGCGCTTGATGGCGCCGAGCACTTCGTCCACCGAAATCGTGTGGGCGTTCTCGAACAGCTTGATCTTGCGAACCTGTGTGCCTTCTTTCTTCACCCGATAGTCCAGGGTGTACTCGGTGGAGTAGTGCTCATGGACCGTGGTCAGGATTTCCTGGTCGGGGCGAACATGAATGCCGCCGTAGATCATCGCCAGGCCTTCGGTGGTACTGCCGGTCAGGGCGATCTGCCCAGGTTTGGCCTGCAGGTATCGCCCGGCCCATTCGCGCACCTGGGCCTCGCGCTTCCAGGCCTCTTGCAGGTCCCAGTCCATCGCCAGACCCGGGTTGCGGTCGATGTGCGCGCGATGCATGTCGATGGCCACTTGCACAGGTTTGGGGTGCGACGTGATCAAAAAATTGGACAAATGGATGTACGCCGGGTCCTGATTGAACAGCGAACGCAACTGGGTCCATTTGTCCTGAGGGCTTGCCGGTGCAGGCGTGCTCGCGTGGGCGGCCTGATTGAGGGCGACGGTGCCCAGCGGCAGGCTGGCAGCGAGAATGCCGGCCTGTTTGAGGAAAGTGCGACGATCGGTCATGGCGTGGTTCGCTTGTCTGTCAGAGGGCAAAGGGTCAGCGGCTTGCAACGGGTTTCGCGGCGTTCTGGACCTGTTCCCAGACCCGCAGGAAATTGCCGCCCCACAATTTGGCGATGTCGGCTTCCGAGTACCCTCGCGAGATCAGCTCCGCAGTGACATTGCGTACTTCGCCGACGTTGTCCCAGCCCTTGACCCCGCCGCCCTCGTTGAAGTCCGAGGCGATGCCCACGTGATCGATGCCGATCTTGCGCACGGTGTAATCGATGGCGTCGCCATAATCCTTAAGCGTGGCCTTGGGCTCGGCTTCGAGGATTGAATACAGGCCGCTGGCGTACTGGCCGAATTTCTGCTCGGACCACGCGGCGATGATGGGGTCGCCCGGCATCAGGGCCATGGCCAGATTGGGCAGGGGCGGGAGGTCGAAACGGGCGCGCAACGCGTTGAGCTTGTCCTGGGTGGGCTGGCTCAGCGGGCGCAGGTACTGCGAGAAACCCACCACCTGGACCACGCCGCCGGTGTCCTTGATCAGTTGCAGTTCCTTGTCGCTGAGGTTGCGCGGTATATCCACCGACGCCCGAGGGACCGAGTGCGAGGCCACCAGTGGCGTGCGGCTGAGTTGAGCCACCTGTTGCAGGGCTTTGGTGGACATCTGCGAGACGTCGATGATCACGCCCAGATCATTGAGTCGATGCACCGCCTGCTTGCCGATGTCGGACAGGCCGTCGAGGGCGTCGGCGGTGTCATTGAAGAAGGGCAGGGGGCGCGAAGAGTCGGCCCAACTGTTGTTGCCGATGTAGCTGAAGCCGAACATGCGCATCCCGCGCGCGGCCCACAGGTCCAGTTGATCGAGGTCGTTGCCCAGGGGGTAGGCGTTGAGCATGCTCAGGAAGATCACGAACTTGCCTTCCCCATGCAGGCGGCGGAAATCGTCCGGGGTGTAGGCGATAGCCACCTGATTGGGAAAATCGCGGACCATGCCGGTGATGATCTTGTAGCGCACCTCTTGCTGGTTACGGGCTTCATCGACGAATCCGGCAGTCGGGCGGTGCGGTGCATTGGGGCCATTCCAGATTTCCGGCCAGCCGAAAATCGTCAACGCCGCGCCGGACAAGCGACCCCGGCTGGCCTTGATCAGGTCGAATTGGTTGTCGCCATCCTTGTCCGCTTCGTGGCCGTGGGTCCCGAATTCGAGAGGCAGGGTGATGTGGCTGTCGAACGAGAGGATCCGCTCCTGCATCTCGCTGGCTTCTTTCATGACCTTGATCGGGTAGCCGGGGTTGTCCTTGAACCCGATCTCCCACACCAGAAATCCGGCACCGGCGCTGATGGCCAGAGCCAGCGGCAGACCGATGTAAAGAGCCTTTTTCGAACGTCGTTTTGTCATTGCCATCTCAGTCGGGTCGGCGATCAGGGGCAGGCGTGATGGGCCTTCGCTATCTGGGATGAACGAGCGATGAAACGGAAAATTTACTGCCCGCCGTTGCCGCTGCTCTCGCTTTCGGGACGCGCCCTCACAGGCACTGCCGCGTTGCGAGAATCCCTGTGGCCTGGGTCAGTAAATTTTCCGCGAAGGCAAACGTTCTAGCTTGGATACAGCCTGCTCCATGGCTGATACAGGTAGGGCGATGAGCATTTCTCGACGAGGTTTCATAGCCGGGCTGGCGCTGACGGGTGCCGCGGTTCCGGCGGTATATTACGCGCACCGCGAATTGACCCGGTACCCTTTCCCGGTGACCCCCGACGAGGCCACGGTCGAACTTGCCGATACTGCCGGTCAGCGCCTGGCCGACAAGCTGCGCGGCGTCTGGACCGTGCGTTTCGACGGGCCTGGCCCGCGTCTGCCTGGCCTTGCAGAGGCGGGGGTCGAGCTGTTTCTGGACATCGCACACCGTGGCCGGGGCGTGCGCGGATACCTGGATGCTGGCCAGGCATTGCGCGGCCCTGATGAGCCCCGCTATCAGGTGGTGGGCGACCTGGTCGACAGCGGTGCAGCGAAGCTGTATTGGCGCCTGGTGCCAGTGGACGCCCCGGATGCCACGCCCAGCCACGAGTGCGAAGTGGTGCTCGATGAAGTCTGGGCTGATTTCGGCAATGCCGGCGGTGGCACGTTGAGCGGACGCATCGTGCCCCTCGACGGCCCGGTGAACAGGCCAGAGGTCGCGCTGCATTTCGTTGCCAGCAAACGCCTGTTTCCCGAAGCACGGGAGCGCATCGCGCTGCATCCCGATCTGCTGGCCGTGCTGATCGCCCCGGAGCACCGGCTGTTTCATCAGCTCTGGCACGCGTCGCGGGATAAATGGCACACCCTCTCCGAAGATAAACGTGAGGCTTTGCGGGCCATTGGCTGGCAACCGGGGCCGCGAGGGCTGGAGCGCGGCGCTCGCGGCCAGGACAAGGACCGAAACGGTTCGGGCGTGGATTTCTTCTTCATGCACCGACACATGCTGGGCAAGGCCCGTGGTTTTCAAGACCTGCCCTCGTGGTCGAATTTTCCCCTGCCACAGCCTGAATTGATTCGCGACCGCGTGGGATTCGCGCAGTATTTCGATAATCACGACGGCTTTGCTATACCACCTGCCTGGCTGGCCAAGGCAGATGCCGACTACAGCCGTTGGGTCAGTGACATCAAGCTGGCAGAAACCTTTCACAGCAATTTCGACGTCTGGGAGTCGCAGTATCGCGACCCGCGTTACCTGTCGCGCTTGACCCTGGGCCAGTTCGGCTCAGAGCTTGAGCTTGGCCTGCATGACTGGCTGCACATGCGCTGGGCATCGGTGCCGCGCGATCCCTCCAACGGCGCGCCCGTGCCGTTTGCCCGTGACCCGGCAGACTTCTCCGCACGCTGGTTCGAGGCCGAGAACGATTTTCTTGGCGATCCGTTTTCTTCCCACGTCAATCCGGTGTTCTGGCATTTCCATGGCTGGATCGATGACCGTCTGGAAGACTGGTTCAGGGCCCATGAGCGATTCCACCCCGGCGAAGTGAGCCGGATGAAAGTCAATGAGGTGCCCTGGTTCGCCCCCGGCCGTTGGGTCGAGGTGGCGGACCCCTGGTTGGGCCCGGACACCCATGGTTGCAGCAAGACGCCGGGTCTGCAGCCCGGTCGCACGATGGAGATGGACCCCGAAGTCATGAAGCTGGCGTTGCGTATTACCTTTGGCAGCGAGGATAAAATCACTGATCTGCTGCGCAAGGTGCCGCAGCGTCCGTGGTATGCGCGCAATCTCAAGGTCGTCAGGCAGTCGATCTGACTGACGGGGCCATTGGGTTTTGCAGCAGGCGCCCTTGCGGCGGCACCGGCGTCAGTGAACCTCCCAGCCGCCCCCCAGCGCTTTGTACAGCGCCACGCTGGCCTGCAGGCGTGACAGGCGCAACTGAACGTTCTGATCCTGCGCGGCGTACAGCGTACGCTGGGTCTCCAGCACCGTGAGCAAGTCTTCAGCGCCCGCCTGATAACGGCTCTGGGCGACATCGAATGCGGTCTGCGCCTGCTGCAATTCCTCGCTTTGCCATTGCCGCTGGCGATCAATGCCGCGGATGCCGTTGAGGGCCTTCTCGACGTCGGCGAAGCCATTGACGATCGCGCCTCGGTAGGCCTGCAGCAGTTCTTGCTGGCGGGCGGTGGCCTTGTCGCGTTCGGCACCCAGGCGACCATTGTTGAAGATCGGCGTCAGCAACCCGCTGGTGAGGTTGTAGAACGGGCTGCGCAGAATGTCCGACGCGGTGTTGGCGCCCGTGCCCAGGGTCGCGCTCAGGGTCACCTTGGGCAGCATGGCTGCGCGTGCGACCACGACGTCTGCCTGGGCGGCCGCTAGCTGGGCTTCTGCGCTGGCGATGTCGGGGCGGCGACGCAGCAGATCGCTGGGAATGCCGGCATCAATGGCGGGCCATTGCAGTTGCTCCACGGTTTCCTGGCCCAGATCCAGAAGCTGCACCGGCTGGCCCAGCAGGGCGGCCAAGGTGATGCGGGCCTCTTCGGCCTGCTGCTGAACCAGCGGCAACTGACGCTGCTGAGCGGCCACCAGGCTCTTTTGCTGGGCGAGTTCCAGTGCAGTGGCCGAGCCTGAGTCATAACGGGTCTGCACCAGGCGCAGGACGTTCTGAGCATTGGCCAGATTCAGCCCGGCGATACGTTCCTGTTCGCGCAACGACAGGGCCTGGGTGTAGCTGTTGGCGACGCCGCTGAGCAAGGTCAGCTCGACGGTGTCCCGGTCGAACTGGCTGGCGCGCAGGCTCTGCAGGGCACTGTCCCTGGCCGCGTGGGTGCCGCCCCAGAAGTCGATTTCGTAGGCGGCGCTCAGGCTGGCATCGAAATACTCCACTACGCGATCACCGCTGTAGACATCCAGCTGACTGTAGCCGGGGCCGTGAATCAGCTTTTGTCGGTTGGCGTTGAGCTGGCCCTGAATCTCGGGCAGCAGTGGCGCCCCGGCGACCACCGCGGTGGCCTGGGCCTGGCGGACCCGCGCCATGGCTGCTGCCAGGTCGTAACTGCCCGTGCGCGCCTGTTCAATGAGGCGATCCAGGCGTGGGCTGCCGAAGCGGGTCCACCATTGCTGGTTGTTCTGCAGCCGGGTGGCGCGTTCGGCCGATTGCCATTCAGCAGGGGGCTGTATCCCGCTGTCGATGGGCGTCGTCGTGCTGCCGCAGGCGGCCATCAACACACTGACGGCAAGGAGGGTGAGGCGCAGTTTCATAGTCGGCTCATGGGGTCGGCTCATATCGGAAAGGCTCATCGTTTGCTCACACACTGGTGAGCGCTGTGACCGGGTCGAGGCGGGCGGCCTTGCGCGCGGGCATGAATCCGAAGACCACGCCGGTCACCAGCGCGCAGCCGAAAGCGCCGAGCACCGCCGTCAGGGAAAAGGCCACAGCCACCTTGGCGATGACCAGCACGCCGCCGATGATCAGCGCCAGTGCGATACCTGTGAGCCCGCCGACCACCGACAGCATCACCGCCTCGGTGAGAAACTGGCGCAGGATGTCGCGTTGCCGAGCGCCGGTGGCCATGCGTATGCCGATTTCGCGGGTTCGTTCGCGCACGGTCATCAGCATGATGTTCATCACGCCAATGCCGCCCACCAGCAGCGAAATCGCCGCAATGGCACCCAGCATCAGGGACAGGGTGTTCTGGGTGCGCGCCTCGGCCTGGATCATCGCCGCGTTGTTGGTCAGCTCGTAATCACGCTTGCCGTGATGCAGCCTCAGCATCAATTCGTCGATGGCCTGTTCGGCTTCCTTCACCTTGCGCGCGTCGCTGGCTGCAATGACGACGTACTCGGGATTACGGTGACCGAACAGCCGGATACTGGCCGCCGAATAGGGGATGGCGATGCGGTTGTCACTGTCCTTGTCGCCGGAGCTGGCACCCTTTTCCTGCAGCACGCCGACCACCTGAAACGGCACGTTCTCGATCAGGATGTACTGGCCGATGGGGTTGGCCACGTCCTTGAGCAGTTTGTCGCGTACCTTCTTGCCGATCACCGCCACGGCGGCGGCCGATCGTTCATCGGCCTCGGTGAAGTAGCTGCCTTGCACCACCGGCCAGTTGAAGATGTCCGGGAAGTTCGTGTCACTGCCGCCGACGTAACTCTTGTAGTCGGCATTGCCGAAACGCACCCCGGCATCCTCGCCGTTGACCGGCATGATGCGCTTGACCTGGGGCAGGGCGGCCAGTGCCGCGACGTCTTCCAGGGTGACTTCTCCGGGCGGGGTGCGTGGCTTGGGCGCGCGACCGTTGAGGTAAAGAATGTTCGAGCCGAATGCCCCCATCTGCGCCATGACTTGGCGTTTGCTGCCTTCGCCCACGGCCAGCATGACCACCACGGAGGCCACGCCGATGATGATGCCGAGCAGGGTCAGCGCGGTGCGGAACCGGTTGATCCACATCACGCGCCAGGCGGCGTGGATCGCTTCGAGCAGCTCGCCTTTCCAGGCGCCGTTGTGTTCGGCGCCGTCTGCCAGGCGCCGGCGCAGGTCCACGGCCTGCAATGTCTGCGGGCCATTTGAGGAGGGGGCGGCAGTGTGCCGGGCGGTGTCGCTGATGATCTCGCCATCGCTGATTTCGATGACCCGATTCGCCCGCGCTGCGACCTGACGATCGTGGGTGATCAGGATGACCACATGCCCCTGGCTGGCCAGTTCGTCGAGCAGCGCCATGACCTCTGCGCCGCTGTGGCTGTCCAGTGCCCCGGTGGGCTCATCCGCCAGAATGATGTGGCCGCCGTTCATCAGTGCGCGGGCGATGGACACCCGTTGCTGTTGCCCGCCGGACAGCTGATGTGGGCGATTTGCGGTGCGGCTGCCCAGGCCCAGTCGCTCCAGCAGGGCCGTTGCGCGGGCGTGACGTTCGACGGCAGGGGTGCCCGCATAAATGGCCGGCATCTCGACGTTTTCCTGAGCCGACCCCGAAGCAATCAAGTGATAGCCCTGAAACACGAAGCCAAACGCCTCACGCCGTAGCCAGGCGAGGGCGTCGCTGTCCAGCCCGGCGACGTCCTGTGCGGCGAACAGATACTGTCCCGACGTCGGCCGGTCCAAGCAGCCGAGGATGTTCATCAAGGTCGATTTGCCCGATCCCGATGCGCCCACGATGGCAACGAACTCACCGGCGTGAATCGCCAGGTCGATGCCCCGCAGCACCTCGACTTTGGGCTTGTCACCGCCACCGTAGGATTTGCGAATACCTTTGAGGTCGATCAGTGGGGTCTGCATTCAGCCCCCGTTGCCCGGCACCGGGCCGATCAGCAAGCGGTCGCCCTCGGCCAGTCCATCGACGATCTGGACCCGCAGGCGATCGCTGATCCCGGTCTTGACCTGACGTTCACTGATGGCGCCGTTCGACGCGACCACCCGGGCGATCTGCTGGTCAGCGTCGCGCGTGCCCTGCAGGGCCGCAACCGGCACCGTCAGCACGTCTGTGGCTGCACCCGACACGAAAAACACTTGTGCGGTCATGTCGGCCATGAGGGCGTTATCGTCGTTGTTCACATCCAGCAAAACGGTGTAGAGCACCACGCGCCCGCTGCCGCTTTTGCCGGCATTCGGGCTACCGCCGCCCTGGCTGGCCTCGTACAAGGGTTTGGGCGGGATGGGCAGAATCTGCCGCACGGTGCTGCTCCAGCGCCGGGTGCCGCCGCTGAGGGTGGTGAAGTAGGCGGTCATGCCCGGTTTGACGTGGCCGATGTCTGCCTCGGAGACTTCGGCCCACACGGTCATGGGCGATAGCTTGGCGATGCGCAGGATCAACGGGGTTTGCTGCTGGGCGTTGAGGGTCTGGCCTTCGCGAGCGTCCACGGCGACCACGGTGCCGGACATCGGCGCGTAGATGCGTGTGTACCCAAGCTCGGCCTGGTCACTGCGCAGGCTGGCCTGGGCCTGGCGGATCTGCGCCTGAAACATGTCGACCCGCGCCTGCGTGGCCTTGAGCTCTGCCTGGGCGGTTTGCACGTCCTCTTCGCGGGTCGCGCCACCGGCGGCCAGGTGCTGCTGGCGCAGGTATTTCTGCCGGGCCAGTTCGTGCTGAGCGCGTTGTTCCTGAAGTTGGGCCTGCAGGTTTTCGATGGAGAAACGGCTGGCGTCGAGCTTCGCCTGCTGGGTGGACGGGTCGATCTCGACCAGCAACTGGCCTTCCTTGATCTGATCGCCGGCTTCGACGTGAATCTTGCGAATCTGCCCGGAGGCCTGCGCGCCGACATCCACGTACTGGCGCGGTTGCAAGGTGCCCAGCGCGGTCACGCTGCTCTCGATGTCGCCCCGGCTGACAGGCACGGTGGCCAGTTGATCGCGGCCTGGGGGCAGGATCTGCCAGGCGGCGACGGCGATGACAGGAATCAGGCAGAGGGTGATCAGCAGCGCGCGGCGGGCGTGTCGAGGACGTTTCATGCAGGGTTCCGGCCAGTGGATATGGACCCGTTCTTGGGTCGCGCCCAGGTTGTGGGCGCGACAAAGCGCTGCCAGCGGTACGACAGCGACGGGGAATTGAGAAGTAAACGAGGTGCGCGCCAAAGGATTTAGCCGTAGCGCCCTGAAAAGCGGAGAAAAACGCCCGAAAAAGTGTTTCCGGGGTTCCTGCGACTTTAAATCTATATGAGAATTGTTTTAAATTGCATACCCGAATTGCCATCACGCTCCTCGCGCTCAGTCGCGCAGGAGTGCTGAGGCTGGATCAAGGACAGAAGCCGCCTCACAGCGGTCGGGAGTCAGGTTGGAAAACTACTACCGCGAACTGGTGTGTTTCCTCAATGCCAGGTTGGGTAACCGGCACGTCGCAGAAGATGTGGTGCATGACGCTTACCTGCGGGTCCTGGAGCGGACCAGTCAGACGCCTATCGAACAGCCGCGGGCTTTTCTCTATCGCACAGCCCTGAATCTGGTGATCGACGATCACCGGCGCAACGCCCTGCGCCAGGCCGAGCCGCTGGAGGTTCTGGACAGTGACGAAGGCATCTTCAGCCCTTCGCCCCAAGCCTGTGTCGATCAGGGCCAGCGCCTTGAGCAGCTGCAGCGCGCGCTGGGAGAACTCACGCCGCTGTGTCGCGACAGCTTCATGCTGCGCAAGATCGAAGGGCTTTCCCACCCGCAAATCGCCGAACGTCTGGGGATCTCGCGCAGCCTGGTCGAGAAGCACATCGTCAACGCCATGAAGCATTGCCGGGTGCGGCTGCGCGAGTGGGACGCTGCCTGATCGGTTCTCTTCGTTAAATTTTTTTTCATTGTCCTCGTTCTTACTCAACAGACGACCCGCAACGATCGTTATCGGCTGATCGGGTCACGGCCGTTTTTCCCCGCGTTGAGGGGTTTATCCAGAGGACACTGGAATGACACAGGCAATTGCATCGACCATCGTTCACGATCTGATCGGTATCGGTTTTGGCCCCTCCAACCTGGCACTGGCCATCGCGCTGCAAGAGCGTGCCCAGGCTCAGGGCCCGCTGGACGCGGTGTTTCTCGACAAGCAGGCGGACTATCGCTGGCACGGCAACACCCTGGTCACCCAGAGCGAGCTGCAGATTTCCTTTCTCAAGGACCTGGTCACCCTGCGCAACCCCACCAGCCCGTATTCCTTCGTCAATTACCTGAAGACCCACGGTCGTCTGGTGGACTTCATCAACCTGGGCACGTTTTATCCGTGCCGCATGGAATTTAACGATTACCTGCGCTGGGTGGCGGGCCATTTCCAGGACCAGAGCCGCTATGGCGAAGAAGTGCTGAGCATCGAGCCGGTCCTGCACAAGCACAAGGTCGAGGCGCTGCGGGTCATTTCCCGGGACTTGCAAGGCGAAGCGATCGAACGCACCACGCGGTCGGTGGTGGTCAGTGCGGGGGGCACGCCGCGCATCCCGCAGGCCTTCAAGGCCCTCAAGGGCGACAGCCGCGTGTTCCACCATTCGCAGTACCTGGAGCGGATGTCTCGCCAGCCCTGCGTCACCGGCAAGCCTATGCGCGTCGCGATCATCGGCGGCGGTCAGAGCGCGGCCGAGGCGTTCATCGACCTCAACGACAGCTACCCGTCGGCACAAGTCGATCTGATCCTGCGCGGTTCGGCGCTCAAGCCGGCCGATGACAGTCCGTTCGTCAACGAGGTGTTCTCGCCGGAGTTCACCGACCTGATGTACAACCAGAGCACGGTCGAGCGCGAGCAGATGATCGTCGAGTATCAGTCCACCAACTATTCGGTGGTGGACATCGACCTGATCGAGCGCATCTACGGCATTTTTTATCGCCAGAAGGTCTCCGGGATCCCACGCCACGGGTTCCGCAGCCTGACGTACATCGATCAGGCTTCGGCCGGTCAGGACGGCATCGAGCTGACTTTGCGCAGTACCGCCAATGGCGAAGTCACGACCCGGCACTATGACGCGATCATTCTGGCCACCGGTTATGAGCGTCAGATGCATCGCCAGTTGCTGGCCCCCCTGGCTGACTATCTGGGCGACTACAACGTCAACCGCGACTACCGCGTCATCACCGATGAGCGCTGCAACGCCGGGATCTACATGCAGGGCTTCTGCCAGGCCAGTCATGGCCTGAGCGACACCTTGCTGTCGATCCTGCCGATTCGCGCCGAAGAGATCGCCGCATCGCTTTACGCCCACAGCAAGAGCGGCGAACGCAATCGTAATGCTCTGGACCTGTTGCTGGCCGCTGCCAGTTGAACACCGGCATCAGTCTTTCAGGAGTCAGGGTCAACATGTCTCACCCGATAACGCGTTTGTGCCTGACGGCGGTGTGCATTGGCGTCAGCCTGGCCGCTCAGGCCCGCTCCAGCGTCGAGGCGAGTGCCGACATCCGGCGCACGACCTACGGCGTTCCCCACATTCTTGCCGCCGATGAGCGCGGCCTTGGGTACGGCATCGGTTATGCCTATGCGCAGGACAACCTGTGCCTGCTGGCCAATGAGATCGTGACCGTCAACGGTGAGCGCGCCAGGTATTTCGGCGCCGAGGGCACGACGATCGATCAGCTGCCGAATCTGGCCAGCGACGTGTTCTTCAACTGGTTCAACACGCCCCAGGCCGTTGGCGCCTTCTGGAAGGCACAGACGCCAGAGGTGCGTCAGCTGCTCGAGGGCTATGCCGCCGGCTACAACCGCTTGCTCCAGGAGCGGCAGGGCGCCGCTTTGCCAGACGGCTGCCAGGCAGCGTGGGTGCGTCCGATCACCGCGCAGGATCTGATCAAACTGAGCCGCCGGCTGCTGGCCGAAGGTGGTGTCGGGCAATTCGCCGAAGCCTTGGCTGGTGCTGCACCGCCCGAGGCCGTCGCCCGGATCGAGCCACACGATCAACAGTTCCGGATCGCCGCTGCGCGTATGCAGCGTTTCGCGCTTGATCGAGGCAGCAACGGCGTCGCGATTGGCCGCGACCGGTCGTTCAACGGTCGCGGAATGCTGTTGGCCAACCCGCATTTTCCCTGGGTTGGCGGCATGCGGTTTTACCAGATGCACCTGACCATACCGGGCAAACTGGATGTCATGGGCGCTGCCTTACCGGGGCTGCCGGTGATCAACATCGGCTTCAGCCGCCATCTGGCCTGGACCCACACGGTCGACACCTCCCGACACTTCACCCTCTACCGCCTTGAGCTGGACCCCAAGGACCCGACGCGTTACCTGCTCGACGGCAAGTCGGTGGCGATGGGCAAGCGTGACGTGACTGTCCAGGTCAAGCAGGCCGATGGCAGCCTCAAGCCCACGACGCGCGTGATCTACAGCTCGGTGTTCGGGCCGGTGGTGCAGTGGCCAGGCAAGCTGGACTGGAATCGCCAGGTGGCTTTCAGCATCAAGGACGCCAACCAGGACAACACCCGGGTGCTGCAACAGTGGTACGCGATGAACCGGGCGCAGTCCCTGAACGCCTTTGAAGACAGCGTGCACAAAATCCAGGGGATTCCCTGGGTCAACACCCTGGCGGCGGATGATCAGGGGCAGACGCTGTACATGAACCAGTCGGTGGTCCCGTACGTGGATGCCGACAAGCTCAAGCAGTGCAGCGACCCGCGTGCCGGTCTCGAGCTGATTGTGCTGGACGGCTCTCGCAGTGCCTGTGGATGGGGTGTATCGGCGCAGAGTGCGCAGAAAGGCATCTTCCCGGCCAACCGATTGCCGCAGCTGCGTCGTACGGATTTCGTGCAGAACTCCAACGACTCTGCCTGGATGGTCAATCCGGCGGCGCCGCTGACCGGGTATTCGCCCATTATCAGCCGCGACGGGCTGCCGCTGGGGCCGCGTGCGCGTTTCGCACTGGGACGGCTGGAGGAACTGCAGAAAACGGCCCCGATTCAGGCGCAGGACCTGCAGCACATGGTGATGGATGATCAGGTGTACATGGCCAATCAGACGCTGCCTGATCTGCTGCAGTTCTGTGCACAGGGTCTGGGCGCTGATGCAGCGGCATTGGCACCTGTCTGCGGCCACCTCAAGGCGTGGGATCGCAGCGCCAACCTGCAGGCGGGCCTTGGGTTCGTGCACTTCCAGAACATCATGCACGCCTTGCAGGAACACGAAGGCGTCTGGCGGGTTGCCTTCGATCCGGCTGACCCTCAGCACACCCCTCGCGGCCTGCATATCGAACAATCTTCCGTTGCCGAAGCGGTGCGCAACGCAATGCTGGCCTCGGCCGAGGACGTGGCAAAACTGGGGCTCGACGACAACCGCCGCTGGGGTGACATCCAGGTGTTCGACGGCGGGGGCAAGAGCACGCCGATTCACGGAGGTCCGGCATCGCTAGGCGTGTACAACGCCATTCAGAGCGTTGCGGGCGAGGGCGGCAAGCGTGAGGTCGTCAGTGGCAGCAGCTATCTGCAGGTCGTGACGTTCGATGAATCCGGCCCACACGCCCAGGGCTTGCTGGCGTTCTCGCTGTCCAGTGATCCGGCGTCGGCGTATTCCCGTGACCAGACCGAAGCGTTTTCCCGCAAGCAATGGGCGACGCTGCCGTTCACCGAGGCGCAGATCAAGGCGGATGCTCATTATCAGTCTCAGGTGATTCGCGAGTCGGATGCCACCGTGGCGAAGACGACCGGGCTGGTGAACGACGCGCACTAGGCTGTGAGCAGGCGCGGCCTTTACGGCGCGCCTGCTTCAAGCGTTGAGGTCACGCGGTTAATGCTTTACCAGCTGTAGGTGGCCGCAGGCCTGGGGGTGATCACGGTGTTGCCTTCCTTGCTCATGGTCAGCGTGACCGGCAGCACTTTGGGCAGCGAGGTGACCATGTCATGGATGGCGGAGGTGCTGTAGATGCCCCCCAGGCGGATCTTCCCGGTGGCGCTATCGGCGAGCAGCACCGGGGTGTCCAGATACCGGTTGATCAGTGGCAGGGCATCGACCAGCGCAAGGTTGTCGATGACCAGCTTGCCACTGCGCCAGGCCAGGGTGGCGTCATTGTTGTAGGTCTGTTTGATCTGCGGCTCATAATCGCCGCTCTTGTAGGTCGCCTGCATGCCCGGGTCCAGTCGGTAACCTTCGCGGGCGCGGTCGGTCGTCACGATCACTGAGCCTTCCAGCAGGGTGACACGGACCTGGTCCTGATACATCCAGACGTTGAATTTGGTCCCGGTGACGCGTGTCTGGCCTTCTGCAGCCTTGACCACGAACGGATGCTCGGTGGAGTGCGTCACTTCGAAAAACGCTTCGCCTTTCTTCAGCGTGACCCGTCGTTGATCCTTGTAGTTGGCATAGGTCAGACGCGTCCCCAGGTTCAGCTGCACATGGCTGCCATCGGCCAGCGTTACGTTGCGGATCTGATCGGTGCTTTCGAAACGCTCGTAGCTGCTGGGCACCCAGCCCAGGTTCCAGCCCACGTAGCCGGCCAGCGGAATCGCCAACAGGCTGATCGCAGCCGCCATGCCGTAGCTCGCCCAGGGGCGACGTGTTGTCGTAGCTGTGCGGGAAACCGCGGCGGGGCGGGACACGGGGATCGGCTTGACCGGGTTGGCGGCCAGGGCGGGCGCTTCAGGGAGTGCCGGGCGAGGCAGGTGGTCTGCGACCTCCCAGATCTCCAGCATGGCCTCATACTCGGCGGCATGCAGCGGGTCTGCGGCGAGCCATTTGGCAAAGATTTCCCGCTCTTGATCCGTGCAATCGTCTTCGTGCAGTCGCATGCACCAGTGCGCGGCGGCATCGGTGGCGTCATCGGAGGGCGCTGAGAAATCTGGTCTATGCATTGACTCATCCTGGTTGCCGGCATTCTACCCTTCAACCGGGTGGGCGAACAGGGTGTTATGGCAAATGCGTATCATCCAGTTCGCGGGTTACAGGTGCCTCAGCATGGCCCAGAACGACGCTCCGACGCCGGTGATGCTTTCCCCCGCAATCAGCCCCGCAGCCACGGTAATGGCAAACCGTTCCGTGACGTTTGGCCAGCGCACACTCACAAGCCACGTGAGCACGGCACCCAGCGACATCATCACCGAAGTGGACGCCGGCAAAACAAACGCCAGCCCCAATGCCGCCGCGCTGGGCAGATAACGGATCCGGCGTTTGTCCAACAGGCTGTCGAGCGCCCCGAGCAGCACGCCCATAAGCCCGGCGATCAGAATGGCCCAACGGACCTCCGGCGACAGCGCGCCCAGGCCGTGGGCGAGGGTCTGCGCCACGGCTTTCCAGGTAGCGACCGCAGGGGCTGGCCATTCTTCGGTGAGCAGCATGGACCTGGGATCGGGAATCAGCGCCATGTACACCACCACGCCGACGATGCTGCCGATGAAAATGCCGATGCACTGGGCGATGGCCTGTTTCCTCGGGGTGGCGCCGATGGCCAGACCCACCTTGAAATCATTCATCAGGTCGGTGCTCTGGCCCGCCGCGCCGCCTGCGGTGTTGGCGCTCATTAGATTGATCGCCACCTGACCCGGCGCGACCAGGCCGAAGGTCAACTGCGACAGCTTGCCGATGGCGCCAATCGGCGCGATGCCGGTCGCCCCCACCACCCGCGCCGCCACCACTGCCAGGCAGATCGCCAGCGGGATCGACAGCAACGCCATCCACAGCTCGATGCCGAACAGCAACGATTGCAGGCTGACCACCAGAAGAATCGACAACACGAACCCCACAGCGGGTGCGACGGCCAGCGTCGAGCGATCAAAGGGGCGGCTTGTCCTGGCGCGCTTTGGCGCCCTGAACAACTGGATCGCCAGTGACGCCAGCGTCGAACACACCATCAGGCTCACGCCGGGCCAGAGCAGCCACTCCACCAGCGGGGCGAATTGCGGGCCGGTAGCGGAGGCATGAACCAGCCCATGGGACAGCAGCCACGGCGCCAGACACCCCCACGCGATCACGGCGCCGAGCAGCAGGCTCAGCCCCACACGAATGCCGATGATGCCGCCGAAACCGATCAGCAGCAGCGACGGGTCTGCGGTGAAAGTGAGGCGTTCGAGCTGCGCCGTCGGTGCCCAGCGTGGGATGCTCCAGAGAAATTCGTCAACCCATTTGACCAGCCCCGACAGCAGAGCGGCGCTGAACAGCAGCCGAATCCGTACCACCGCTTCGCGCCCGTGTTTGTAGATGTGCTGCAGCGTCTCGAGGGTCGCCATGCCTTCGGGAAACTTCAGCGCGTCGTCGTTGAGCAGGGTGGGGCGCAGGTACCAGGCGATCCAGATGCCGAGAAAACTCACCGAGAACACCCAGGCCATCATCGGCACCGGGTCCAGTTGCTGGCCGGTCAACAGGGTGAAAGCCGGTATGGGTGCGACCAGCCCACCGGAAATGATCGAAGCCGCCGCCGAGGCCACGGTCTGGTTGATGTTGCTTTCGTGCAGCGTCCAGGACGGCTGGCCCTTGAAGCGCCTGACCAACGCTTGCCACGCGCCGAAGCCCACCAGCAGGGCAATGATCGACATGTTGAACGACCAGCCGATTTTCAGGCCCGCGTAGACATTGGAGGGCGTCAGCAGAATGCCCAGCAACACACCGGTGAGTACGGCACGCAGGCTCAATTCCCGTTCCACGTGAATCGCTTGAGAGGTGACTGAAGTGGTCGTGGCTGAGTAACGGCCCATGGCAGCTCCTGTGCAGTCAGCCGCACGCGCGACCTGAACAAGTGAGCTTGTGGGGCGCGGAAGGTTCAGCTCTATGGCTTGCAGGCGGGTTCACTAGATTTGATAGGCAGGCGATAACCCTTGTTGGAATGATGTGAAAAATGTGTAAGGGAAATCCTACATTTGTGCGAATCGCTAATAGTAATAATTAGCATTCGCTGATAAATTCGCCCGCTTTCAAGGCTGAGCCATGGGATTTTGGGGTCGAGACGCCATGGCCAATCAACGGAGTGGGGAAGGAACGATGGCGAGCGATAACAAGATGGAATTCAGGGCGAGCAGCCTGGCAGTGATCATCGCTGCCCTGTGCAGCAGCGGGGTGGTCTGGGCGGACGATGCACCGGACCGGCCGGTCAAGGGATCGACCGTGCAGTTGCAGAGTTCGGTGGTCTCGGGCGAAGCCCCGGTGGCTGAAACCGAAGTCGGCTATCAGGCGAAGAACAGCACCGCCGGTACCAAAACCAGCACGCCATTATCGGAGACGCCGCGCTCTGTCTCGGTGGTGACACGTCAGCGCATTCAGGATCAGGGATCGCAGACCCTCACCGACATTCTTGGCTACGTGCCGGGTATTTTCGCGCCACCGTTCGCAGTCGGCGATGGCCTGGCGGGCGATCTGTTCTCCATTCGCGGCTACAACGCCACCGACTACGGCTACGGCCTGCTCAAGGACGGCCTGCGCCTGCAGGGCAACCGCTACGACACCACCACCGAGCCTTACGGCCTTGAGCGCACCGAAGTGTTCCGCGGCCCAAGCTCGATTCTCTACGGCGAAAACGCGCCGGGCGGATTGGTCAACCTGGTCAGCAAGCGCCCGACCGAAACCGCCCAAGGCGAAGCGAAGTTCAGCTACGGCAGCAATAACCGGCGCCAGCTCGGCCTGGACGTGTCCGGCCCGCTGACCGACGACAACCGAATCCTGGGACGCGTGGTCATGCTGGGCCGCAACGCCGACACCCAAGTCGATTCGGTGCCAGACGATCGGCTCTACATCGCGCCGTCGATGACCTTCAACTTCGACGAAGACACCGCCCTGACCCTGCTGTCGTCCTACCAGCGCGACCGCACCAAGCTGCTGCTGGGTTACCCGGCGGCGGGTACATTGCTCAATAACGTCAACGGCAAGATCGGCAAGAGCCAGTTCAACGGCAACCCGAACTGGGACGACTTCGAGCGCGAAACCTGGACCCTGGGTTACGAGTTCAGCCATCAGCTCAACGAGAACTGGCAGTTCCGCCAGAACTCGCGCTATATGGAATCGCGTCTGGACCGTCACGAGACCTGGCCGAACAACCTGAACAACGCAGGTTTTGGCAGCAACCTGACCGCTACCTATTACGACCGCGACAACAAATCCATCGCTTACTCGGTGGACAACCAGTTCGAAGGCCACTTCACATCGGGTGCCCTGGAAAACACCGTTCTGCTGGGCGCCAGCTACGACCGCACCTCGTTCAACCAGGATTGGGCGGCCGGCTTTAGCGGCAGCTACAACGTGTTCAACCCGGTGTTCCCGTCAACCAAACCGACCACGCCTTTCACTGTTCAGAACTCTCAGCTGGACCAACAGATGTACGGCCTCTACAGCCAGCTGCAGAGCCAGTACAACAACTGGATTTTCCTGTTGGGCGGTCGCCAGGACTTCGTCCACAGCATGTACCGCAACCGTGCGGGCACCACCAGCGGCGTTGCGGATCTGGACGGCTGGGACCATCGCTTCAGCTGGCAGACCGGCCTGATGTACCAGTTCGAAAACGGCATCTCGCCGTACGTCAGCTACTCGACCGCGTTCACCCCGGTGCAACAGTCCTCGCAGCCCAACGGCGAGCTGCTCGACCCGATCTTGAGCCACCAGTACGAAGCCGGTCTGAAGTTCGAGCCCAAGGGCTGGAACACCACCTTCAGCGCAGCAGTCTTCCAGCTCACCAAAACCCACGACGTGGTCGCCGGTTCCAACGGCTTCAGCCAGCAGGTGGGGGAGAGCGAATCCAAGGGCATCGAGCTTGAGGCCAACAGCGACATCACCCAAAACCTTAGCCTGACGGCGTCCTACACCTACACCGATGCGCGGGTGACCAAGGATGCACCGGGCTCGTTGTTCGAGGACCACCAGTTGACCGGCATCCCGCGCAATCAGGCGTCCGGCTGGGCGACTTATCGCTTCCTTGAAGGCCCGTTGAGCGGCTTGCGTGTGGGTGGTGGCGTGCGTTACTTCGACAATACCTTCGCCTACACCGCACCGACCCTGTACGGCAAATTGACCACCGGCGATGTGACCCTGGTTGACGCGCTGGTCGGCTACGACATCGACAAACATTGGTCAGTGGACGTGAACGCCAAGAACCTGTTCGACAAGGAATACGTCAGCGGCTGCAACAACGCCGGGCGATGCTACTGGGGTGAAGAGCGCACGGTGATGGGGACTGTGGCGTTTCGTTGGTAAACGTCGGCATGTGAAAAAGGGCAGGCACGGTCAACGTGCCTGCCCTTTTTTATGGAGCGGCTCAAACATCCGTCGAGCGTGTGACCTCTTCCCACGCGGCAATCTCGGCCTGCAGCTGTTCCAGCTTGTCGCGCACCAGCTTCAACGCATCGCTGCCCAGCAGCAGGTGTGCAGGCGGTGCTTTACTGGCGATCAGGGTGAGGATCGCATCGGCGGCCTTTACCGGATCCCCTGGCTGCTTGCCGCTGCGTTCTTCCCGCGCCTTGCGAATGGGGTCGAAGCTCTCATCGTAATCGGCGATTTGCCGTGGCGAGCGCTGCATCGAACGGCCTGCCCAGTCGGTGCGAAAGCTCCCCGGTGCGACCGCAGTCACGAAGACGTTGAAGGGTTTGAGCTCCTTGCCCAGCGACTCGGAAATGCCTTCCAGAGCGAATTTGCTGCCATGGTAGAACGAGATTCCCGGCAGGGTGATGAAGCCGCCCATGGAGGTGATGTTGATGATGTGCCCACTGCGGCGCTGACGGAACAGCGGCACGAACGCCTTGGTGACCGCCACGGCGCCGAACACGTTGACGTCGAACTGGTGACGCAGCTCGTCCAGGGTCGACTCTTCGAACACCCCTTCATGGCCGTAGCCGGCGTTGTTGACCAGCACATCCACCGGGCCGAACGCGGTTTCGACGTCGTTGACCACGCTGTCAATGGCGGCAAATTCAGTAACGTCCAGCAGCACGCCATGGGCGCGGCCGGGGGCCTGGGCTTCGAAGCTTTCAATGGCTTTTTGGTCGCGCAGGGTGCCGATGACCTTGTGGCCTGCCGCCAGCGCCTGGGCGGCCAGAGCCTTGCCGAAGCCGCTGCTGACGCCGGTGATGAACAGGGTTTTTGTCGTGCTCATGTGGTTTTCCTCACGAAGCGTGATGCCGTTGCTTGAAGTCCCCATGGTAGGAATACAAGACCGGAAACCGATCACCCAGTTCTACGCGATGCTTGCCTGATTCTGCCGCGAGGGCATGGAGCATCTGCAAAGGGATGTTGATCTTGTGGGAGCTGTGTTAACTGTCAGGTCGGGGTATTCGCCGTATTTTTCGTCACCAATCGCAACCCGCTGGCAATGCTGCCCACCGCCGCAAACCCCGCGCCGATGCTCAACGCCAGCACCGGGCCATGGGTATTGGAAATCCCGAAACTCAACGCCACCAACGCAGCCCCCGTGGCCTGGCCAATCAGACGTGCCGTGGCGATGGTGCCGCTGGCGCCGCTGGCGCGTTCTTTCGGGGCGCTGGTCATCAGGGCTTTCTGGTTCGGTGCCTGGAAGAAGCCGAAACCGATGCCGCATACAATCATCCGCGCACCGATGGACAGCACGCTCGCATCCGCCGGCATGGTCGCCAGGGAGATCATGCCGATGCACAACATCGCCAGACCCATCCCGCCCAGCAGCCCCGGCGGATAACGGTCGGACATGCGCCCGGCGAACGGCGCGATCATCGCCACCACCACCGACCACGGCGTCATCAGAAAGCCGGTCTGCACCGGATCACGGCCCAGCGTGGTTTCAAAGAAAAACGGCAGCGACACGAAGGCCAGCCCCTGGGTCGCGAACGAGCAGAATGCGGTCAGGGCCGACAGGGCAAACATCGGGCGCTTGAGCAGGTCCAGCGGAAACATCGGTGCCGGGTGCCCGGCTTCTCGCCTGAGCATCATCGCGCCGCCCACCAGGAAGATCGCCAGCGCAATCAGCACGCTGCTCATCGAGCCCAGTTGCGCGGCCTGGCTCAGGGCGAAGATCAGCGCACCAAAGGTGATGACGTTGAGCAGCGCAGTCAGTCGGTCGAAGGTCAGGCTGCCGGGCTTGGTTGCAGGCAGCGAATTCCAGGCGAACACCAGAGCAAACAGGCCAATGGGCAGGTTGATCGCGAACAGCCACGGCCAATGGGCCACCGACAGCACCAGCGAAGCGATGGTCGGTCCGATGGAAAACGAGGTGCCGACCACCAGGGCGTTCATCCCCAGGCCACGGCCTAAGCGTTCGCGAGGGAAGATCGAGCTGATCAGCCCCGCGTTGACGCTCATGATGGCGCTGGCGCCGATGCCTTGCAGCACGCGGGCGACGGTCAAGGTCGGCAGCGACCAGGAAAACGTACACAGCGCCGACGACACCACGAACAGAATCAGCCCGCCCAGGTACACCTTGCGCTGTCCCAGCACGCCGCCCAGTGCGGCGAAGGGCAGCAGCGTGGCGACCGCAGCGAGCTGGTAGGCGTTGATAATCCACACCGACGCGGCGGGGGAGGCGTTGAGGTCGGCGGCGATGGCGGGCAGCGCGGTGTTGGCGATGGCCGTGTCGAGGGTGGCCAGGGCGATGGACAGCAGAATCGCGACCATGCCGCGAAATTCGCGGGGGGTGAGCTTATCGTTGACGCGCGGGGCATTCTGAAGGGCGGGCTGGACCATTATCGACAACGCTCCGGGGAAAACTGCAGGCGAGTCTGCAAGCACAGACGAAAGCGTGATGGTGCCGGTTTGTTAGGTTGCTATGCAATGGACATAGCGCAGGAATTGAGGCGGATTATTGGATGATTCAAAGCGTTTGGCTGGCAATACGTACACCTGTGGGAGCCGGCTTGCTGCGGGCCGCGATCGGACGAATGCATTAAATCAGCCACGTCAGTGCTGAATGACACAGCGCTTTCGCCAGCAAGCCGACTCCCACAACCTTCTTCTGTGCTCTGAGGACCGGGTTTCAGCCTCCCGCCGTGTCAATATCCCGATCCGTATCCCCGGTCTGGTTCTCTTCCCTGGTCTTGTCCGGCGACTCGTGCTCCTCAGGCTCGAAATCCGGGGTGTAGCTGTTGTCCCCCGAGCGATTGCCATCGTTGGCCTGACTCTGTGCGCCATGATTGTCCTGGCTTTGCGCACCGGTGGCCTGATCCTGTTTCTGGCCCATGCCGTTGTCCGGCGTATCCGGGTCGATGGCAGGATCGTGGCGTTCGCCGGGTTTTTGATTGTCTTGGGTAGCCATATGCACCTCTTCTCAACGCCCGATTCTTGGGGCTTGTTGATATCGAGGGCGTTGCGGTGCAGGCGTTCGATGAATCTGCCGAGCGGTTGTCAGCTGTCGCGATAGGCGCCAGTGACCGGCAGGCGACTGCCCAGGCGATAGCGGGAGGAGGGGTGAACCAGGCGCACATAGGTGACGACGCGGCCGCTGTTCCAGGTGCGGCGCATCAGCACCAGACACGGCTCGCCGGGGTCGATCTGCAGGTGCTTGAGTTCATCGGCCGAAGGGTGACTGGCTTCGACGATGTGCTCCATTTCATCGGGCTGGATGATCTGCAACAGGTAGCGCGCCGACTGCAACTGATCGCCGAAGGGCTGTTGCAGAAACTCAGGCACGGTCTGTGGGTTAACGTAGCGGTCTTCCAGTTGCACTGCCACGTCGTCCTCGTAATGCACGCAGAGCAGATGAAACACCGACGCGCCGGTGGTCAACGACAGGGCCGAGGCAATGGGCATCGAGGCCGACTCCCGGGCCAGGTGCAGCACCTGACAACGATAGCGATGGCCGCGCGCGAGGATTTCGTCGGCGATGTTGGTGATGTGCAGCAGGTTTGATTGCGGCTTGCTCTCGGCGACGAACGTACCGACCCCCGACACCCGCAGCAGCCGGCCTTCATCAGTCAGCTCGCGCAGGGCCCGGTTAACGGTCATGCGCGACATGCCCAGTTCCAGCACCAAGCGGTTTTCCGAAGGGATCAGGTCGCCCGGCTTCCATTCCCCGGACACCAGCTTGCCCTGCACGAAATCCTTGGCCTGTCGGTACAGTGCCTGTGGTGCGGGCTTGTCCATCGTTGACCTCCTGACGCGCTCCTACAGGTGCGGTGTCTACGATTTTGCGTCCTGCCAGAACGCGTTGCGGTCCAGATAGTTCTGCAAAAACTGCTGCAAACGCGGTTGCTCGGCGTTGTGGAAAATCTGCTGCGGCGTGCCCCGGGCGACCACTTCGCCCTGATCGAGGAAGATCACCGAATCGGCCACCTGCGCGGCAAAGCCCATTTCGTGGGTGACCACGACCATGGTCATGCCTTCTTTGGCCAGGGTCTTCATCACCTGCAGCACTTCGCCCACCAGCTCCGGATCCAGCGCCGAGGTCGGTTCGTCGAACAGCATGATGTGCGGCTCCATCGCCAGCGCCCGGGCAATCGCCACACGCTGCTGCTGACCGCCGGACAACTGCGCCGGATACGCGCTGGCCTTGTGTGCCAGGCCGACCTTTTCCAGCATTGCCATGCCGCGTTTGTTCGCCTCGTCAGCAGACAATTTACGCACCCGGCGCAGGGCTTCGCAGACGTTGCCGATGGCGGTCATGTGCGGCCACAGGTTGAACTGCTGAAAGACCATGCCGACGTTGCGCCGCACCTGATTGATCTGCGCTTGCGGCGCGCGGCGGCGGCCCTTGTCGGTGTCCTGCCAGCCGAGCAACTGGCCTTCGATGTGAATCTCGCCTTCGTCGTATTCCTCAAGAAACGCCATGCTGCGCAGCAACGTGCTCTTGCCGGAACCGGACGGGCCGATCAGGCACACCACTTCCGAACGCTGCACCTGCAGGTCGATACCCTTGAGCACGCGCAGGTTGCCAAAGCTCTTGCCGACCTTGTTCAACGTCAGAATGGTGGGCTGCTCGCCGGGCGCTGTTGCCGAAGTCTTCATGCTTTCACCTTGTTTCTGGCGTGTATTGGCGGACACGGCGCCGCTGGGGATCAGGAAGCTGTTCATCGCGGTTGCCTGTTCATGAAGCGGCCGACACGACGTTCCAGGACCATGCCCAGCCGCGAGCACAGTTCCACCAGCATCAGGTAGCCGATACACAGCATCAGCAGGGTTTCGACGAAGGCGAAGGTCTGCGAGCCGATGCCGGTCAGCACCATGGTCAGTTCCGGAATGGTGATGATCGACAGCACGGCGGTTTCCTTGCACAGCACGGTGATCATGTTGATCAGCGCCGGGAGGATGATCACCAGCATCTGCGGCACCTGAATGCGCCAGATGCATTGCAGGCGGGTGATGCCCAGGCAGTCGGCGGCCTCCAGCTGGCCACGGGCAACCGATTCGAAGCCGGAGCGGAAGATTTCGGCAAAGTACACGCTGCCGTACACGCCCAGGCCGAGGATGCCCGCCGGGATGGGATCGAGGCTCAGACCGAACGACGGGCCGCCGTAATACAGCAAAAACAGCTGGACCAGAAACGGCGTGCTGCGGATCAGTTCGATGAACACCCGCAGTTGCGCGCGCACGAAGGTGTTGCCGAAGATCTGCGCAACGGCGATCAGCATCCCCAACGCGATGCCGAGCACCACGCCGCTGCTCCAGGTGCCGAGGGTCACGAGAAACCCCGAGCCGATGTCGTCCAGGTGGTCGGTGATGATCGTCGGATCGAAGATCATGCGCCTTGCTCCTTCAAGCGACGTTCCAGCACGCCACCGAAATACGCCAGCGGGATGTTGATCAGGCAATAGAAGCCCGCCAGCATCAGGTAGTCCTGCACGAACATGTAGTCGCTGGCGGCGAGGTTCTGCGCGGTGCGGGTGAGGTCGGCGAGGCCCACCACCGAGACCAGCGACGAAGCCTTGATCAGCAGGATCATTTCATTGACCAGCGCTGGCAGGGTCAGGCGCACAGCCTGAGGAACGCGGATGCGTACGAGCATCTGGGTGGCGCTCAGCCCCAGCAATCCTGCCGCTTCCATTTGCCCGCCGGGGATGGCCAGAAACCCGCCCCGCAGGATCTCGGCGGTGTAGGCGCCTGCCGCCAGCGACAGGCCAATCACCGCTGCCGCGGTGGGCGAGACGTTGGGCAGGCCGATGCGCGGCAGGAAGTAATAGATGAACAGCAGTTGCACCAGCAGCGGAATGCCGCGGAACACGAAAATATAGGCCCCGCCCACGCGGCGGAGCAGGGGAATCGGCGACAGACGCAAGGCACCGACGATCACGCCGATGACAAACCCGATCGCCAACGCGGCGATGGAAACCTGCAACGTCACCCACAGGGCGCCGAGCAGTAACGGTGCGTTTTGCTGCAGCAAGGGCCAATCGAACACGGTGTGACTCCAGCTTTGGATCGACGCTTATGAAAATCTCTGCCGTCAGGTCGTGCTCAATCTTGAACACTGCTCAAAACACCGTAGGAGTGAGCATGCTCGCGATAGCGGCGGGTCAAACTCATTATTGGCCATAACCAAACCCCTATCGCAAGCAAGCTCACTCCTACAGGGAGGAGCGTCGTTCCAGTGAAAATGCAACGACGCGAAGGCTTACCAGGTCGGCTCGAAGTCACCCTTGGGCACGTCCATCTCGGCGCCCAGCCATTTCTTCTGCAGGGCCGCCAGGCGGCCGTCGTCGTGCATCTTGGTCACGGCGGCGTCCAGCGCTGCGATCAGGCTGTCGGCATCGGCATCCTTGCGGCCCAGATACGCGAAGTAGGATTTTTTGCCGAACGGCGGCTGCACCACCTTGTACAGATTGGCCTTCTGCGCGGCGACGAAGGAGATGTTCGGCAGCGAGTTGGCCACGGCGACGATGCGCTTGGCGGCCAGGTCGGCGTACGCCTGGTTGTTGTCGACGTATTCGCGAATGGTGACCTTCTCAGGCAGAGTCGCGGCGAAGGTTTTCAGCTCTTCGAGCTGCGCCGAGCCTTTACCCGCGCCGACGGTCTTGCCCGCGATGTCTTCAGGCTTCTTGATGCTGTCGTCCTTGGCGCCGACCATCAGCGCAACGGTGGCTTCGGCAATCGGCGAGACGAAGTGGTAACGCTCTTTACGCGCCTTGGTCACGATGATCGGACCGGCCACCACGTCGAATTTCTTCGCTTCCAGCCCCGGTAGCACGCTTGGCCACGGCAGGTCGAGGAACTTGATCTTCACCCCCAGCTCCTTTCCCAGCTCGGCGAACAGCTCGGCGTTCAGGCCTTGCTGTTTACCCGCTTCGAGAAAGTCGAAGGGGGCGAACTGCATTTCCGTGCCGACCACCAGCTCGCCGGCTTTTTTCACATCGGCCAACTGGTCGGCTTGTGCCGCCATGGGCAACAGGGCGAGCGCGACAGCGATGCTCAGGCTCTTGAGGGTCTTGCTGAGCGTTTTTTCACCGAAACAGGAATCGAGTGGCATGGGTTACTCCTCATTCATCAGGTGCAGTGTTGTGTCGTCGTTGTCGTGGCATTTGGAGCAGTGAATGTGCAGTTAGCGTGCCATACCGGTATAGACAACCGGCATGGGGTTCTCAGCCGAGGATTTTCCCCGGATTGAGAATGCCCTTGGGGTCGAACGTGCGCTTGAGTTCGGCCATCGCTTCCAGCGCTTCATCGCTGACCGAGTGGTGCAGAAATTCGCGCTTGAGCAGGCCGATGCCGTGCTCGGCCGAGACCGCACCGCCCAACTCGCCGACGGCGCGGTACACCAGGTCCTCGATGTCGAACAGCGGCGCCGGCTGCGGCAAGCTGTTGAGGTCCACGGTCAGGTGCAGGTTGCTGTCGCCGATGTGGCCGAAATACACGCTGTGATTGCCCGGCCAGCGTTGGTCCAGACGCTGGCGGCAGAGGTCGGCGAAGTCACCGATCTGGCCGATGGGCAGGCTGATGTCGAAGTTCAGTGGCGCCAGTCGTATCGGGAATTCGCCGGTGGCTTCGCGGATCTTCCACAGGCTGCGGGCCTGGGCATGGGACGTAGCGAGAATCGCATCGACCACTTCACCGGCCTCGATGGCCGCTTCCAGCGTCTGCTCCAGTGCTTCGTTTACGGCTGAGGACTCCAGCAGCACGTACAGCGGATGATGATCCGGCATCGGCGCCACCGGGTTTTCCAGCCACGACACGCCCATGCGAAAGAAGTCCTGCCACATCAGTTCATAGGCCTGAGGCGTGCCCGCGCTGCGTTGCAAGCGTCGCAAAAAGCCGACGGCGCTGGCGTAATCGGGCAGGGCGCAGAGCAGGGTGGTGGTCTGGCCCGGTTGCGGCGCCATCTTCAACACCGCGCGGGTAATCACCCCAAGCGTGCCTTCGCTGCCGATGAAGCACTGTTTCAGGTCATAGCCGCAGTTGTTCTTGATCATCTTGTTCATCAGGTTGAGCACGCGACCATCGGCCAGCACCACCTCAAGCCCCAACACCAGATCGCGGGTCATGCCGTAGCGAATCACCGCGTTGCCCCCGGCGTTGGTGGCGATGTTGCCACCGATCTGACACGAACCCCGCGCGCCGAGATCGAGTGGAAACAGATAGCCCGCATCGGCCACGGCCTGCTGAATCTCTTGCAGCGTGGTGCCGGCCTTGACAGTGACCGTGGCGGCAGCGACGTCGATTTCCTCGATGCCGCGCAAGCGGTCCAGCGACAGGGCGATGTCCGAAGCCCGAGGCACTGCGCCACCGGCAAGACCGGTCATGCCGCCCTGGGGCACCACTGACTGGCCTGCTTCGTTGCAGATGCGCAGGGCCGTGGCGACCTGGCGCGTGTCCTTGGGCAGCAACAGCGCGGCGGGGCAGGTCGGGGCGTGGCGGGTCCAGTCGCTGTAGTGACGCTCACTGATGGCGTCGCCGGTCAGCACCTGCGCCTCGCCCAGGGCCTCGCGTAACTGCTGGAGGGTGTGTTGCAGGTCGCTCATGGATTCAACTCACGGTAAAGGTCGCGTGTGCCCCGACCTTGGGAGTGGGGCTGGCACGCACTTGATTCAGGTCCGGCTGGCCAAGCAGGGTCAGGGCCAGGCGCAATTCGTTAGCCAACAGGTCCAGCGCATGGCCGGCACCGGCCTGACCGCCCACGGCCACGCCATACAAGGTCGCGCGGCCCAGCAGCACGGCGTCGGCGCCCAGCGCGCAGGCCTTGAGAATGTCGGTGCCGCGACGGATGCCACTGTCCAGCAGAATGCTCAGCTTGCCCTTGGCCACCGCCGCGATCGCGGGCAGGCAATCGAGGGTGGCCGGTACGCCGTCCAGTTGCCGTCCGCCATGGTTGGTGACGACGATGCCGTCGAGCCCCAGCTGCACGGCCTGCTCGGCGTCCTGCGGGTGCATCACGCCCTTGAGCAACAGGCGATGGGGCCAGCGGTCGCGCAGTCGGGCAAGGAAGTCCCAGCTCAGTTGCTTTTCCATCTTCTCGCCGATGAAGTGCGCAGCGTCCGCGGCGTTGCGCTGATCGGCGGGCAGGTAGCGGTCCAGATTGGCCATGCTCGGCATGCCGCGGGGCCACAGCGCCTGCTTGATCCAGCGCGGGTGACGCAGTACGTCGAGCTTGTTGCGCAGGCTCAACTGGCGGGGGCGGGCGAAGTTGCGCTTGTCCCATTCACGATTGCCCAACAGCACCGCGTCGGATGTCAGCAGCAAGGTGCGACAGCCCACGGCCTCGGCGCGTTTGAGCAGGTCTTCCTGCATCTGGGCATCGCTCATGCTGTACAGCTGAAACCACAGGTTGACGTCCGGCACGGCGGCGACGATCTGTTCAAGGGCGTTGGTCGACACCGTGCTCAAGGTAAATGGCAGACCACGCTCGGTGGCGGCCTTGGCCAGATGAATGTCGGCGTCGCGGTGCAGCATGCCGTTGTAGCCGGTCGGCGCGATGGCCATCGGCAGGGGCAGCTCGCGACCGAACAGGGTGCGGCGGGTATCCGGTGTCTGCCAGGGCACCAGCGTGCGCGGCAGCAGGCTGATGTCGGCGAACGCCTGGCGATTGCGCGTCAGGGTCAGTTCTTCTTCGGCGCCACCTTCCAGGTACTCGCAGGCGAAATGCGGCAAACGCCGACGGGCCATGTGGGCCAGTTCGGTAATGCTGTGAGCGCGCAGAAAATCGTGACCGGTGTGATAGCGACGCATGGGAGTCCCTGGACGAGCTGTATAGACAGCTGAGGCAAGATGCAGGCCAGTTCATGGCAACGGGTGATCTCGCGGCTCTGGGTGGAGCGGCGTTGCGCAGGGTGGGGCGGATGTCACCAAAAGTTGCACCGAATGAGTCCGGCGTGCCCGCTGCTGGGGCGTGGAGAAACCTCATCCGACGTCAATTGCAGGAGCGCGCTTGCAGCGGTGGCGTGAGGGGGCACGGCACACTAAATGCTTGACCCTGTCTATACAGCCTCTCTCCACCATCGCCAAGGAGCCTCTATGACTGCCACTGCCAACCTCCCGCTGATCGACATGGCCGGTGTTCGCGAAGGCGACGAAGCAGCGCTGCTTCGCGCCGGTGAAGCGATCCGCAAGGCCTGCAGCGAGACCGGTTTCTTCTACATCATCAACCACGGGGTGCCGCAGTCGGTGATCGACACGGCGATGGCGGCGGCGAAAACCTTCTTCGCCTATCCGGCCGAGGTGAAGCGCCAAGTGGCGGTGAACAAACGCCATCGCGGCTGGCATGCATTGGGTGGGGCACTGATGTACGAGGCGACCAAGCCGGACTTCAAGGAATTCTTCAGCATGGGGCTGGAGCTGCCGGAGGACGATGAGTGCGTGCTGGCAGGTGAAGCCTTGCGCGGGCCGAACCAGTGGCCGGACTTCATGCCCGAGCTGCGCATGGCGCTGGATGCCTATTACGAGGAGATCGGCCTGGCGGGGGCAGATCTGTTGCGGGCGGTGGCGGTGGGGCTGGGCATCGAGCCTGAGTTTTTTGCGCCGAAATACGGCAAGCGTTTGCAGCGTACGCAGATGGTTTATTACCCGCCGCATCCGCCGTTGGCCGAGACCGATCAGTTCGGCGTGGCGCCGCACACGGATTACGGATGCATCACGTTGTTGTATCAGGACAATAGCGGTGGGTTGCAGGTGCGGGAGTTGTCGAGCAACCGCTGGATCGATGCGACGCCGATCGAGGGCAGTCTGGTGGTCAATGTGGGGGATCTTTTGGCGCGTTGGTCGAACGACCGGTTCCGTTCGACGTTGCATCGGGTGATCAACAAATCGGGCCATGAGCGGTATTCGATTGCGACGTTTTATGACCCGACCTACAGCGCCGTGGTAGACCCTTGTGATTTGGGTATTGATCGGGCTGCCAGCCTCTATCCGGCTATTGCGGCGGGGGCTTATATCCTGAAGCGGATTGATGATTCGATGGCTTATCGGAAGAAGGCGCAGTGATTTCTTTTCGTTGGCGCTGACATCGAGGCATATCCGGTATCTGTGTTGGAGCTAGTTGGCTTCTGCCTAACGGCAGAAGCATTTCGCCTGCGGCGAGTTACTTGAAAGGACACCAAGTAACCAAGTGTCTTGCTCCTGGCTTGGCCCGACTTCGTCGGGTTCCCTCAGCTCCGGCGACACTCCGTGGGCCCGCCGCGAAGGGCCATCCATGGCCCAGCGCGGCTCTCGCGGCATCCCTGCCGCTCGACCCACGGAGCGCCGCCTGCGTTCGGCCTGCGCCCAAGTCGCGATTGGCGGCGTCTGAGCTTCCGCGTACAAAAATCAAAATCAAAATCAAAAGCTGATTTTGAAATCTGCACAGATCCTCTGCAGTCCGGCTTGCCGGCGGTGGCGTCCGGAAAATCGCTGCCGCCGGCAAGCCGGACTGCTACCGGGGATCACACAAGCTACCCGTTTTGATTTTCGCTGTGGCTGTGGCTTTTGATCTTCGTGCGCGAAGGTTCAGACGCCGCAGAACGCGACTTGGGTGCAGGCCGAACGCAGGCGGTGCGTAGTGGACCGAGCGGCAGGGATGCCGCGAGAGCGCCGTCAGGACATGGATGTCCGTTCGGCGCGGGCCCACGGAGCATCGCCGGAGTGAGGGTATTCCGACGAAGGAGGAACCCAACCAGGAGCAGGGCCTTTTTGGTTACTTTTGTGGCTCTTGACAAAAGTGACCCGCTGTAAGAGCGGAACCATAATCAGCCACACTCCAAATAACGGATATGCCCCCAATCCCACCCCAAAAAAAGAGGAAGCAGACCGAAATCCGCCTCCCCTTCATCTTGTATCTGCGTAGCAGTCCGGCAAGCCGTGCTGCTACAGACGTGTCACCCGATAATCAGATAACCGCCAAAATCGCCTGGGTCACCGCATCAATGTTGCGCTTGTTCAACGCCGCCACACAAATCCGCCCGGTATCCAGCGCGTAGATCCCGAACTCGTTGCGCAGGCGATGCACCTGCGGCGTGGTCAGGCCCGAGTACGAGAACATGCCACGCTGGCGCGCCACGAAACTGAAGTCCTGACCTGATGCGTTGTTCGCCAGGCGGTTGGTCATCTCCTCGCGCATGCCCTTGATGCGAACGCGCATTTCAGCCAGCTCGTCTTCCCACTTCTGACGCAACTCAGGGTTGTTCAGCACCGCAGCGACGATGGTCGCGCCATGGGTTGGCGGGTTGGAGTAGTTGGTGCGGATCACACGCTTGACCTGCGACAGCACACGCGCGGTTTCTTCTTTGGAGTCGGTCACGATCGACAGCGCGCCGACGCGCTCGCCGTACAGCGAGAACGACTTGGAGAACGAGCTGGAAGCGAAGAAGGTCAGGCCCGAGTCAGCGAACAGTCGCACCGCGGCGGCGTCTTCGTCGATGCCGTCGCCAAAGCCCTGATAGGCCATGTCCAGGAACGGTACGTGGCCCTTGGCTTTCAGCACTTCGAGGACTTTTTTCCAGTCTTCGAGGGTCAGGTCCACGCCGGTCGGGTTGTGGCAGCAGGCGTGCAGCACGACGATCGAACCCGATGGCAGGTTCTGCAGGTCTTCGAGCATGCCGGTGCGGTTCACGTCGTGGGTCGCGGCGTCGTAGTAGCGGTAGTTCTGCACCGAGAAACCGGCGGTTTCGAACAGCGCGCGGTGGTTTTCCCAGCTGGGGTCGCTGATGGCCACGACAGCGTTCGGCGACAGTTGCTTGAGGAAGTCAGCGCCGATCTTCAGGGCGCCGGTGCCGCCGACGGCCTGCACGGTCATCACGCGGCCCGAGGCCAGCAGCGGCGACTCGGCGCCGAACAGCAGGGTTTGCACGGCCTTGTCATAGGCGGCGATGCCGTCGATCGGCAGGTAGCCGCGCGGCACGTGTTGAGCGACACGGATTTCTTCGGCTTCGGCAACGGCACGCAGCAGCGGGATTTTCCCTTCTTCGTTGCTGTAAACGCCCACACCCAGGTTGACCTTGGTGGTACGGGTATCGGCGTTGAATGCTTCGTTGAGGCCCAGGATAGGATCGCGTGGTGCCATTTCGACAGCGGAGAACAGGCTCATTTTTGCGGCGGCTCTGAATGGGGAGTGAATGGACAGCATCGCTCCGGCCGAATGCACTAGAGCGGTGCACAAACGGGGAGTCAGTATAGAGAGCATCGCGAGCGGGGGCGACAGGTGCGGGGCGGTTTTTTCCGGGTTTTGCCGATTATTTTTGACCATTAGTCATGTCGCGCGGACTAATGTCCTGATGATGGCTTGAAAGCTGGCTATATGAACACCATCTGTAGTCCCATCATCCTTTTCTTCAGACGCCTTTTCTCCTGGTGAGATCAGTCGTCCGCGCTCATCACGCCCTGGCCCGACCCTGTTTCCGGGCGGGGCGAACACAGAGGTACGTCATGTCCGAGTTTCAGCTGGTTACCCGTTTTGAGCCGGCCGGTGATCAACCGGAGGCGATTCGTCAGTTGGTCGAAGGCATCGACGCCGGGTTGTCGCACCAGACCCTGCTCGGTGTGACCGGTTCGGGCAAGACCTTCAGCATCGCCAACGTCATTCAGCAGGTGCAGCGCCCGACCCTGGTGCTGGCGCCGAACAAGACCCTGGCCGCGCAGCTGTACGGCGAGTTCAAGGCGTTTTTCCCCAACAATGCCGTCGAATACTTCGTCTCTTACTACGACTACTACCAGCCTGAAGCCTATGTGCCGTCGTCGGACACCTTCATCGAGAAGGACGCTTCGATCAACGACCACATCGAGCAGATGCGTTTGTCTGCCACCAAGGCGTTGCTTGAGCGCAAGGACGCGATCATCGTCACCACGGTGTCGTGCATCTACGGTCTGGGCAGCCCGGAAACCTACCTGCGCATGGTCTTGCACGTCGACCGGGGCGACAAGATGGACCAGCGCGCCTTGCTGCGCCGCCTGGCCGACTTGCAGTACACCCGCAACGACATGGACTTTGCCCGCGCGACTTTCCGCGTGCGCGGCGATGTGATCGACATCTTCCCGGCGGAATCGGATCTGGAAGCGATCCGTATCGAGCTGTTTGACGATGAAGTCGAGAGCTTGTCGGCCTTCGACCCGTTGACCGGCGAAGTCATCCGCAAGCTGCCGCGCTTCACCTTCTACCCTAAGAGCCACTACGTCACGCCCCGGGAAACCCTGCTGGAGGCGATGGAGGGCATCAAGGTCGAGCTGCAGGAGCGGCTGGAATACCTGCGCGGCGCCAACAAGTTGGTGGAAGCGCAGCGCCTTGAGCAGCGCACCCGTTTCGACCTGGAGATGATCCTCGAACTGGGTTACTGCAACGGCATCGAAAACTACTCGCGCTACCTGTCGGGCCGTCCGTCCGGCGCGCCGCCACCGACGCTTTACGACTACCTGCCGGCGGACGCGCTGCTGGTGATCGACGAATCCCACGTCAGCGTGCCGCAGGTCGGCGCGATGTACAAAGGCGACCGCTCGCGCAAGGAGACGCTGGTGGAATACGGCTTCCGCCTGCCGTCGGCGCTGGATAACCGACCCATGCGTTTCGATGAGTGGGAGAGCGTCAGCCCGCAGACCATCTTCGTCTCGGCCACTCCTGGCCCGTACGAGGGCGAGCATGCCGGTCGTACCGTCGAGCAGGTGGTGCGGCCCACCGGTCTGGTCGACCCGCAGATCGAGATTCGTCCGGCGCTGACTCAGGTCGACGATCTGCTCTCGGAAATCAAGAAGCGCGTCGAACTGGAAGAGCGCGTGCTGGTCACCACCCTGACCAAGCGCATGTCCGAAGACCTGACCGATTACCTGGCCGACCACGGCGTGCGGGTGCGCTATCTGCACTCGGACATCGACACCGTGGAGCGGGTCGAGATCATCCGCGACCTGCGCCTGGGCACCTTCGATGTGTTGGTAGGGATCAACCTGCTGCGTGAAGGCCTGGACATGCCGGAAGTCTCGCTGGTGGCGATTCTCGACGCCGACAAGGAAGGCTTCCTGCGTTCCGAGCGCTCGCTGATCCAGACCATCGGCCGTGCGGCGCGTAACCTCAACGGCCGGGCGATTCTCTACGCCGACAACCTCACCGGCTCCATGGAGCGGGCGATCGGCGAAACCGAACGCCGTCGTGACAAACAGATCGCCTTCAACCTCGCCAACGGCATCACCCCCAAGGGCGTGTTCAAGGACGTCGCCGACATCATGGAAGGCGCCACCGTGCCCGGCTCGCGCAGCAAGAAGCGCAAGGGCATGGCCAAGGCCGCCGAGGAGAACGCCAAGTACGAAGCCGAATTGCGCTCGCCCAGCGAGATCAACAAGCGCATCCGTCAGCTGGAAGAGAAGATGTACCAGCTCGCTCGCGACCTGGAATTCGAGGCCGCAGCGCAGATGCGCGACGAAATCGCCAAGATGCGCGAGCGGTTGCTGGCGGTTTAGCGCAATGGATCTGTTAAGAGCATGCTTTTCATCTGACAGGGTAGTGTGATGCCACGAACCACCGAACGACTGATCTTGAGAGCGCCGACCCGGGACGATCTCGAAAGCCTGTTCGCGATCTACGGCGACCCGGCGACCAACCAGTTCAACCCATCAGGCCCATTGACCCGCATCGAGCAGGCGCAGAGCTTGCTCGATGGCTGGCTGGCGCACTGGCAGGTCAAGGGTTACGGGCAATGGGCGATCGCCACCCGCGAGGCGCCGGATGAGGTGGTCGGTTTCGGCGGCATCGATGCGCGCAAGTACCTGCACGTTGAGCGGCTGAACCTGGGTTACCGCTTCGGCGTGAAGGCCTGGGGGCAGGGCTACGCCACCGAGCTCAGCCAGGCGGCGCTCGATTACGGCTTCCTTGAGCTTGAAGTGCCCGAGGTCTACGCCATCGTCAGGCCCCAGCACCACGCCTCGATCCGGGTGCTGGAGAAGGTTGGCATGCAACGCATCGACACCCTGAATGATGTGCCGGGGCAGGCGGCGAGTCTGGTTTACCGGATCACGCGGTAGGCGTTTCCGGCAGCTTGGCAATGACCTTGATCTCGAAATCAAACCCATAGAGCCAGGTCACGCCCACCGCCGTGACGGTCGGGTGTGGCGCATGACCCCAGAACTCCTGCACGACGCCCCAGATGTCCTCGAAGCGTTGCTGTGGGTCGACGATGAACACGGTCACGTCGATCACGTCGTCGAAGGTGCAGCCGGCCTCTTTCAGGATCGCGTTGAGGTTGCTGAATGCCTGTCGCACCTGTGCCTTGAGTTCAGGCTCGGGTGAGCCGTCTTCACGGCTGCCGACCTGGCCGGACACGAACAGCAGGCCATTGGATTTGATCGCAGGCGAGTAGCGGTTGATCTCGTACAGCGCCTGGCGACCCGGTGGGAAAACAACGTCACGTACAGTCATGTGCAGCCTCCGGTAGCGGGTCAACGTTGACCCGTATTCAACGATGGAGCGACTGTAAAGGGCTTGCGCGGGGCCGATAAACGAGCAACCTTGTTCAGCACTGTTTGGTAATCGCAAACAATCACGCTGATTCACGGAGCCGCGATGGACCGTTTCGATGCAATGCAGGCGTTCGTTCGGGTGGTCGAGACTGGCAGTTTCACCAAGGCCGCAAGCACGCTGCACATGAGCAAAACCAGCGTCACGCAGCTGATTCAGCACCTCGAAGCGCGCCTGCGGGTCAAGCTGCTCAACCGCACCACGCGCAAGGTCAATGTCACGGCCGACGGCGCTGCCTACTACGAGCGTGCGGTGCGGGTGCTGGCCGATGTCGATGACGCAGAGACCAGCCTGTCCAGCGCTGCCACCTTGCCTCGGGGCAGGCTGCGAATCGACGTGCCCAGCCCGTTCGCGCGGTTCATTCTGATCCCGGCGCTGCCGGCCTTTCATGCCCGCTATCCGGACATTCAGATCGATCTGGGGGTGAGTGATCGCATGGTCGACCTGATCGGCGAGAACGTCGATTGCGTGGTGCGCGGCGGCGAGCTCACCGACCAGTCGCTGATGGCGCGACGCATCGGCGATCTGCAACTAGGTGTCTACGCTGCTCCGGATTATCTGCGCACTGTCGGCACGCCGAGTCATCCCCGCGAGCTCGAAGAGCCCTATCACCGCATCGTCGGCTACCGCTGGGCGCGCACCGGCAAGCTGTTTCCCATGGTCATGCAGCGCGCGGGCGAAACCATCAAGGTGCAGAGTCGCTATGCGCTGGCGGTAGACGACGGCAACGCCTACATCAGCGCAGGCCTGGCGGGGATGGGCGTGCTCTGGCTGCCGACCTACATGGCCAACGAGTCAGTGGCCAGGGGCGAGTTGGTGCCGCTGTTCGAGGACTGGCAACTGGAGGTGATGCCGATGTTCGTGGCCTATGCGCCCAATCGGCACATCAGCTTCAAGCTGCGTGTATTCATAGACTGGGTCGTCGAGCTGATGGCGGGGCTTGCGCCGCAGATGCGTTGAGTGCCCAGAGCACTGCCTTGCTGCGCCGGCGAATTCACCTGTTCATGTTTTTTTCACAAAAATTTGCCTATAGTGGCGGCCCTTGTTGGGGAGTAGCCTGCTCTGGACCCGAGGTCTTGAGCGTTCACGTCAACATTCTCGGCAGCAGCCGTGGCGTGAACATCATGCAGAGTCCTGCAGATTGGCGAGACCAACGACGTATCCATGCCTAAAGTCGGGCGTGTGGTTGCGTCGTTGACTCATCGCCCGACTGGATTCATACCGTGAACCCCATTTCCCTCATCTTCCTCGCCTTGGCCATGTCCACGGACGCTTTCGCAGCGGCCATCGGCAAAGGCTCCAGCCTGCACAAACCCCGTTTCGGCGAAGCCCTGCGCACCGGTCTGATCTTTGGTGTCATCGAGGCCATCACCCCCGTAATCGGTTGGGCCATCGGCCAGGTCGCCTCGCGGTTCGTCGAGAGCTGGGACCACTGGATCGCCTTCGTGCTGCTCCTGGTGCTGGGCCTGCACATGATCTACAACGGCTTCAAACACGACGCCGAGCAAGAAGAGAAGCCTGACCAGCACTCCTTTCTGATCCTCGCTGTCACCGCATTCGCCACCAGCATCGATGCCCTGGCCGTTGGTGTGGGCCTGGCGTTTGTCGACGTGAATATCGTGGTGGCGGCCGTGGCGATCGGCATTGCGACCACGGTCATGGTGACCATCGGCGTGATGCTGGGCCGCGTGCTGGGAACGGTGGTGGGCAAACGCGCCGAGATTGTTGGCGGCATTGTGTTGATAATGGTCGGCTCAACCATCCTCTACGAGCACCTGTCGGCAGTCTGATTCGATGAATAAAGCAGCTCAAAGCATGACCTCCACACGCACGTCACGCCGCCTCCTCCAACTGATGCTGGCGTTCTCGGTCGTGATCGTCCTCGCGGCCCTGGGCTTCTTCGCCTGGCAAAATTTCTTCCCGGTGCAGGCCAGTGATGGCTGGCGCGTTGATGTCTTGCACGAGGACGTGCCGAAAGCGGCGTCCATGGTGGTGAGCGAGGACGGCTCGCTGGTGGTCAGCCAGGAACTGCGCGACGGCAAGGGCAGCATCGTACGCATCCAGCCCAACGGCCAGCGCGAGACCGTCATCGAAGGGTTGTCCAAACCCGACGGCATGATCACGGCACGGGGCGGCTGGGTGTTCAGCCAGGAAGTCGACGGCGCAATGGTCAACTTCTTCAAGGATGGCGAGGTCACCGGGCTGTTCAAAGGCTCGGATGTGCAGGGGCTGTGGAACGAAGGCGATGACCTCTACGCCATCGAAGACCGCAAGGACAATGGCCGCCTGCTGCGCTACCACTGGGGCGACGGCTCGCTGACCGTGCTGCGCGACGGCCTCTCGGAAACCGAATCCATTACCCGCTGCACTGATGGCCGCATGCTTTACACCGAGAAGGAAAACGGCGTGATTCACCAGTTGACCGACGATGGCCAGGACCCTGTGGTGTTCAGCGGTTTCAACCAGCCGACCTTCCTGATGTGCGATCAGCGCGGCCTGTGGATCAGCGAGGATTCGACTCATCGCGCCCGTTTGTTGCTCGTCGACCCGCAGGGTAAACAGCACACGATCCTGTCGTTCCTCAAGGCGCCGCAGTCGATCATCCCGACCGCGCCGGGCACGTATCTGTTGGCTGAAGGCGGGCGTGACCGGATCCTTGAACTGACCCTTGATCGCTAGGATGCCCTGATCGTCGACGTCGCCCGATCAAGCCGGGTGGCGTTGATGGCAATGCAGGCAACGCAGACACCGAGCGACGCTCCGGACCCGCGATGCCTGTCTGATTGCACTGCGTGATCAGACGCTGCCTTCGCTCTCCACCACCAGAATCCGCGCCGGGCCGATGGGGTGCGCGACATGGGCGGTGCCCACCGAGGCGTAGAACACGTCGCCGGTTTCCAGAAGGGTCGACTGCACGATGCCGTTGTCCTTGAAGTGCATCTCGACCCGGCCGTCCAGTACCGCGAAGACTTCCTGCCCGTCGTTCACGTGCCACTTGTAGGGCTGGTCGGTCCAGTGCAGGCGGGTGGTGATGCCGTTCATGTTGGCGATGTCCAGCGCGGCCCAGGGACGGTCGCCGGTGAACGCTTTGCTGCGGATGATCTTCACGGTGTTTTCCTTGGTTCAATCCAGCCGGCGGCACAGGTAGGCTTGGGTCTGGTAAGGGAAGTCAATGGTCTCGCGGCCGCGCAGGGCAGGGTGGGTCTTGATCAGGTCGCGCAGTTGCTCGGTGACGCCGGCCTTGTCGGCTTCGGGCAGCGCAGCGATGAAACTCACCGACAAGAAGCGGTTCATGATCACCGTTTCCGGGGTGCCACTGTGGCTGTAGTTGAAGCAGGTCAGCTGGGGCTGGGCGAAGCGTCGTCCGTCGAACGGCTCGCGCCACAGGCCGGTGTGAAAACGCGGGGTGTCGCCTTCATAGGGCGTGATGATGCGGGTGATCTCGGCGACCCAGTCCACCGATTCATCGCGCACGTTCCATATCAGCCCCAGTCGGCCACCGGGCTTGAGCACACGATGAATCTCGGCCAGCGCCGCCTCGTTGGCGAACCAGTGAAAGGCCTGGGCGCAGACCAGCGCGTCGGCGGTCGCATCAGCAAGGGGCAGGGATTCGGCGGTGCCATGAAGAATGGGCGTATCGGGCAGGCTCTTGGCGAACTCCTGACGCATAGGCTCGACCGGTTCTATCGCGGTCAGATGTTCGGTCAGCGGTGTGAGCAACCGGGTGAACTTGCCTGTGCCGGCGCCCAGGTCGACCACCGAAGTGTGTGCGTCGATGTTCAGGGTGTGCCTGAGCCAAGGGCTCAGCGCGTCCGGGTAATCCGGGCGGCCCTGGGTGTACGTGCCTGCTTGCGTCGAGAAACCCACCTGCGCTGCTTTGTGAACGACAGACATGCTCAGCATCCTCTTCGTGGAAAAGTGGCGGGTGCATTATGCGGCAAAATCGTGCATCGATCCTCTGGCGAGCGGGTTTTTGACGCATTCCCGTCTGCGATGGCTTTCAGCCGCGTGCCACCAGACGATGGGCCATGAAGCGATGGTCCGCCGAGAACAACCGACGAAACGTCAGCAGCACCGCACATACCGTGCCCAGCGCGGACCCGGCGGCGATCAGGAACATGATCATGATCTGATAGCGCACCGCGTCCACCGGGTTTTCCCCGGCCAGCACCTGGCCGGTCATCATCCCCGGCAGGCTGACGATGCCGACCACGGTCATCTGGTTGAGCGTCGGTATCATTCCCGCTCGCACCGCCTGGCGCGCGGCACCCTGCGCCGCCTCCCAGCGGGTGCCGCCCAGGGCCAGAATCATCTCGATGGTGTTGCGCCCCGACACCAGTTCCTGGGTCATGCGCTCGATGCCCAGTGACACGGCGGTCAGGGTGTTGCCCAGAATCATGCCCAGAATCGGAATCGCGTACTGCGGCTCGTACCAGGGGCGGATGCGGATGATCACGAACAAACCGATCGCGGCGATCAGCCACGAGCTGCTCCACACCGCCGCCACGCTGTCGACCAACTGCCCGGCGTAGGTGCGCTTGCCACGCCCAGCGGCAGACACTCCGGCCACCAGGGTCATCAGGCACATCAGCGGCAGCACCACATACCAATGCGCGTTGGCGAACACCCAACCGAGGATGTAACCGACCGCCAACAGCTGCACCACCGTGCGCACCGCCGCCCACAACAGCTGTCGCCCAAGACCGAGCTTGAGCATCAGCGACAGCGCGCCGTTGATCAGGATCAGCGTCGCAGCAATGGCCAGGTCGACGTAGGACAGGTTCTGGTAGTTCATGCAGCGTCTCCCAGCAGCTCGCCCTTGTTCATTGTCAGGTGGCGAGTGCTCATGCGCCGCGCCTGCTCGGGGTCGTGGGAAACCCAGATATACGCCCGCGTGCCCGACCCCGCGTTGAACCAGTGCAGCACCAGCGCTTCCACCGCAGCGGCCGAAGCGGGATCAAGCGCCGAAGTCGGCTCGTCGAACAGCATCACCTGAGGCTCCAACTGCAGAGTGCGCACCAGCGCGACGATCTGCGATTCACCCCCGGACAGATCCCCGGCAGGCTTGTTGATAAACGAGGCGTCCTTGCCTGCTTTTGCCAGCAGATCGTTGACCAGAGGCAGGTTAAAGCTGCGTTTCTTCAGGCTCTTGAGAGTGAAGGGGAATTGCAGGTTGTCCAGCACCGAACCGTCGATCAGCGCCGGACGTTGCGCCAGATAGCTGACACAGGTGCGGTAGTGCGGGATCGCCTCGTTGGCGAGCGACTGCTGCTGCCACAACAACGCACCGCCAGACGGCGCATCGAGCAACGCCAGCGTGCGCAGAAACACGCTCTTGCCAGAGCCGGAGGACCCGGTAAGCGCAATCTGCGCGCCGGGCATCAGGGCAAAGTCGGTGGGCTGTAAAAGCAGCGTCGTGCCGCTCTGATCCAGACGGCTCAGTTGCCGGACTTCAAGCAAGGCAAGAGATGAGGTGCTTGACGACACGAGTATTCCTTCCGGGCGGGCGTGGGGATGCGGTGTGCATTATTGCCCAGCCCGTTTGCCTGTGCCATTAAGGTTTATTCGGCCAGTTGCGCCTTGTAGAGCTGCCGGATAACCATCCAACCCATCCCACTCATCAGCAGAAACCCTCCCGCCAGAACCGTTTCGAAACGGGCGACCGCGACGCTTGCCAGCGCGCTCATGACCCCGCCGATCACGAACACCGTGGTATTGAGTATCGACGCGGCTGCGCCTGACTGATGAGCGAAAATCTCCATCGCCCGCGACGTTGCCGCAGGGCGGGCGATGGTCGTCCCGGTTGTGCAGATCATCATGGGCAACAGAAGGGTGAGAAAACTGCGCTCGCTGGCGACATGCAAAACCGTTAGCACCAGCCCGGCAAGGGCAATCAGCGCCAGTCCCGTCTTCAGTTGCTGCCCGTGACTGATGACCTTCTGCAAACGGCTGGCGATCACACCGCCCACGACATAGGCGGCGCCGTAGACGAGCAATACCAAAGAGAACTGAAGTTGCGTGAGGCCGAATTCGTCGAGAAAGACGACCGGCGAAATGGCAATGAAGGAAAAGTGGCAGGTGAAGGCAATGGCGGCGATCAAGGAAAATCCCATGAATCGGCCGTTCGAGATAATGCCACCGCAGGACGCCCAGAATCCCGTTGCCGAAGGATTGGTGAGCGAGGCGGGCAATACTGAAACCGCGTGAATCAGGACCAACCCCGCTATCAGCGCAAACAGATAAAAGCTGCCGGTCCAGCCGAACGCGCGTTCAAGCAGCGTACCCAGCAAAGGGGATGTCGAGATAAACAGGCCGCTCGCCGTTGTCATCAAGATCCTGACGCGATCACGTTCTTCTTCATTGAAAATGTCTTGCACCAAGGCATTGCTCAACACGAAACAACCGCAGCCAATGGCCTGCACGATGCGGAAAAAAATAAAACTCGAAAACGCCGCGCTGTTAGCACAGCCCACAGCACCTGCGAGTGATACCAGCATGCCGATGATCAGCAGACGCTTGCGGCCCAGCCTGTCCGAGAGCGGTCCGAGAAAAAATTGCGATAGTGAAAAGCCGATGGCGAAGAGGCTGATGGACAGCGCGATATTGGCGGAGGGTGTATTGAAGTGTGTGGACAAGGCAGGGAAGGACGGGAGGATGACGTCCAGTGGGAATACGCCGAGCAGGATCATCGATAGCAGCAGAAGCAGCACAGCATTTTTGTGATGAGAACGGGCTTGAGTCAGCGTTTCCGACATGGGGCAGTTCCTTTGCCTTGATGTGAGAAGAGGGTATCTGCAGCGTACCTTGCTCGTTCGTCGGGTCAATAAACACCGATGTGGGAAGTCTCCTGTCTGGTTGTACGCGTCGACACGCAGATTTGTCGTTGCAATCAACGCGCCTTTATAAAATCCACAAAGGCCCGCAACGGCGATGGCAGATACCGGCGGCCGGGGTAATAGAGGAAGGGGCCGCTGAAGGTCTGCCACCAGGGTTCGAGGATGGGCACCAGGGCGCCGCTGTCCAGGTGCGGACGCAGCCAGTCTTCGAACAGGTGGATCACGCCAAGGCCATCGATGGCGGCCTGTATGCCGAGGTCGATGGCGCCGGCGATGCGGATGACGAGGGGGCCTGTGGGGTCGACGCGGACAGTTTCGCCGTCCTTTTCGTATTCCCACAGGGGCATCGAGCCGCCGGGGAATTTGCCCCGCAGGCAGGCGTGGTCAAGCAAGTCGCGCGGGTGTTGCGGGATGCCCCTGGCGGCGAGGTAGGCCGGGGAGGCTGCTGTGGCGAAGCGTTGAAAGCGCGGGCCGATGGGCACGGCGATCATGTCTTGCTCCAGGCGCTCGTCGTAGCGAATACCCGCGTCGCAACCGGCGGCGAGCATGTCGACGAAGCTCTCTTCGACAATGACTTCCAGCTGAATGTCGGGGTGGGCCTGCAAAAAGGGCGTGATGATCGCCGGCAGCACCAGGCGCGCGGCGCTGGCGGGGACGTTGAGTTTCAGGGTGCCGGAAGGGCGGTCGCGGAAATCGTTGACCACGTCCAGTGCTGATTCGACTTCACCCAGGGCGGGCACGATGCGTTCCATCAATCGCGCACCGGCTTCGGTCGGCACCACGCTGCGGGTGGTGCGGTTGAGCAGGCGCACGCCCAGGCCCGATTCGATTCGGCGTACGGCATCGCTCAGGCTTGACGCCGATCTGCCGCTGATCCGTGCACCCTCACGAAAGCCGCCGGCCTTGACCACGGCCACGAAGGCCATCAAATCCTGAATATCCGCTGACATATTCGTCGCCCATGTGGATGCCGATTGTTCGCTCAGCCGTACAACCTGTGCCGATTGCACCCGATTATCGCGCGGCGGGTCAACGCCTATAGTGGCTGGACTCACTTTGACAGAGGCACACGATATGAGCGACGCCAGCAAAGCAGGCACTTTTCAGATCGGCGACCGGACCGTCAACCGCATGGGCTACGGCGCGATGCAACTGGCCGGCCCCGGCGTGTTCGGTCCGCCCAAGGACCCGAAAACCGCAGTCGCCGTGCTGCGCGAGGCCTTGGCATTGGGCGTGAATCACATCGACACGTCGGATTTCTACGGCCCCCACGTCACCAATCGGTTGATTCGCGAGGCGCTGCATCCTTACGCCGATGACCTGACCATTGTCACCAAGGTCGGCGCGGTGCGTGGTGACGATGCGTCGTGGAACCCGGCGCAACGCCCGGCTGAACTGATCAGCGCGGTGCACGACAACCTGCGCAATCTCGGGCTGGACGTGCTGGATGTGGTGAATTTCCGGGTATGGGGCAACCTGCACTCGCCAGGTGAGGAGTCGATTGCCGAGGGTTTCAGCGCCCTGGCCGAGCTGCAACAGCAGGGGCTGATTCGTCATCTGGGCCTAAGCAACGTCAGCAGCCAGCAGGTGCAAGAGGCGCAGGCCATCGCGAACGTGGCCTGCGTGCAGAACCACTACAACCTGTCCCATCGCGCCGATGAACAGCTGATCGCCGACCTCGGCAAGCAAGGCATCGCCTACGTGCCGTTCTTCCCGCTGGGTGGTTTCTCGCCGCTGCAGTCGGACGTGCTGGCCAGCGTGGCCCAGCGCATGGGCGCCTCGCAACTGAATGTGGCGCTGGCCTGGCTGCTGCAACGGGCGCCGAACATTCTGCTGATTCCGGGCACGTCTTCGGTGGCGCATTTGCGCGAGAACCTCACCGCAAGCGAGCTGAAGATCGCGCCCGAGTGGTTGGCCGAACTCGACGCCATGGTTTGAGGCACTGCGACTCAGCCGGGCAACGATTCCCGGCTGAACGCTTCGACTTCCTTCACCAGGCCTTTGGCCGCCAGGCTCACCAGCGCTCCGCCTTTTTCCGGGTTTGCCAGCGCAGGGTCCGAGCCCATGCGGCCATCGGGGAAGCGTGCGCGGAAATCACGAGCTTCACGGATTGGCCCGGTTGGGGCGATGGGCGGGGAGTAGTCCGCTGACTTGATTGCGTCGGGGTAGGCCCATTGCGTCACGGCGATTTCCGAGGGCGTGGCGTGGCAGCCATGGCCAACGGGGAATTGTTCGTGGGCGAGTTTGCCGACGCCTTCCAGATCCCACCAATTGCACAGCTTCAGCGCGAAACCTGCGGGGCGGCGGGCAAAGCTCGCTTCGGCGTACAGCTCCGAGAACGCGGCTTCGATCGACGCGATGTTGCCGCCATGGCCATTGAGGAAGAGGATTTTTTCGAACCCGTGGCCCGCCAGCGAACGCGTCCAGTCGCCGATGGCGGCGATGAAGGTCGAGGGGCGCAGGGAAATGGTGCCGGGAAAGCCCAAGTGGTGCTGGGCCATGCCGATGTTGAACGTCGGCGCGATGAGGATATCGGCGTCTTTCTGCGCTTCTTCGGCGATGATCTGCGGGCACATCCAGTCGGTGCCGAGCAGGCCGGTAGGGCCATGCTGCTCGTTGGAACCGATGGGGACAACGATGGTGCGGCTGCGCGTCAGAAAGTGCTCGATCTCGCGCCACGTCGACAGATGGAGAAGCATGTTCAGGTCCTCGTTCAGGCAGGGCCCTTCTTGATGAAGGTAAGGCAGGTCGAGGGAGAATGTCACATGCGAGGTAGGAGGAGGGCAATAACAACGGGGCGTCAGCCTGTTGCGTTACGGCCGTGTTACTCCCACAGGTGATGGTGCGCCTGTGGGAGGTCTTCTCCGGGATTACCGGGACGACAGCGGCGGCGTGCGTGGCGGCACCTGGCGCTTGCTACCGGTGGCCTCGAACGCCGAAGCCAGGCGCAGCAGTTGCGAGTCGTCGTAGGCGCGGCCGGCGAAGGTCAGGCCGACGGGCATGCCGATGTCGGGCATCACGCCCATGGGCACGGTCACGGTGGGCACGCCCAGGTGGCGGATGGCGAGGTTGCCGTTGGCGACCCAGACGCCGTTGCTCCAGGCGATGTCGGCAGAGGCCGGGTCGACGTCCGAATTGGCAGGCGCTACGTCAGCGACGGTCGGGAACAGCACCGCGTCCAGACCCTGCGCGTCCATCCAGTCTTCCAGGTCCAGCTTGCGGGTCTTTTCCAGCCCTCGCAGGCCGTCGGGCAGGGTGTCGATCTCGTTCCACGGCGTGATGCCGCGCTCGGCCATGCGCACGTATTCGTCCATGCCCGCCGCCAGATCGCCTTCGCGGTTGGGCAGGGTGCCGGGGTCGTGGGGGAAGATTTTCGGGCCGTCGACGTCCACCAACTGGTTCAGCTTCGGATCACCGTTGGCGCGCAGGAAATCATCGAACGCCCAGGCGGTCAGGTCCCACAACTCGTGGTGCAGGAATTCCTTGGAGACGATGCCGCGATTGAACACGGTCGGCGCGCCGGGGCGATCACCTTCGCAGTTGGACACCAGCGGGAAGTCGACCTCGATCACTTCTGCGCCTGCCGCTTCCAGGGCTTTACGCGCCTGTTGCCACAGGCCGATCACCGAAGGGCGGGTGTGGATGCGTTGCCCGGTGGGGCCGCCAATGCCCGGCGCTTCGCTGGTGCCAGCTTGAGCATCGGCATTGATGTACATGCGCGGGATGCCCAGGCGCTTGCCAGCCAATGCGTCGGCGTTCACCAGCAGCTCGGCGTAGGACGCCGGACGGACCGAGGCCACCGGCGGAATCGGCACCCAAGGTTGCAAACGCCACAGGTCGCCTCGGGTGTCGGTGTCTTCGGCGACCACCACGTCGAGCACTTCCAGCAGGTCGGCCATGGTCCGCGCGAACGGCACGACCACATCCATGGTCGGCGTCAGCGGCCAGTTGCCGCGCACCGAAATCACCCCGCGAGAAGGGGTGTAGGCGCACAGACCGTTGTTAGATGCAGGCCCGCGCCCGCTGGACCAGGTTTCCTCGGCCAGGCCGAACGCCGCGAAACTGGCAGCGGTCGCCGTGCCTGCGCCGTTGGACGAGCCCGAAGCGAAGGGCGCGGTCAGGTAATCAGCGTTGTACGGGCTTTCCGCGCGGCCATAGACGCCGCGCTGCATCCCGCCGTTGGCCATGGGTGGCATATTGGTCTTGCCCAGGCAGATGGCCCCGGCTGCGCGCAGGCGTTCGATGGTGAAGGCGTCGCGGTAGGCGATCAGGTCGGCAAAGGCCGGGCTGCCCGAGGCCGCAGTCAGGCCCTTGACCAGGTAGCTGTCCTTGGCGGTGTAGGGGATGCCGTCCAGCGGGCCGAGGGTCTGGCCACTGGCACGACGGGCGTCGGCGGCTTCGGCCTCTTTTATAGCCTCGGGGTTGCGCACCACCACGGCATTGAGCGCGGTGCTTGTGTTCGGGCCGTCGTAGGCGTCGATGCGCGCCAGATAGGCCTTGACCAGCTCCACCGACGTGGTCTGGCCCGATGCCAGGGCGGCGCGCAGTTGGGCGATGGAAACTTCGGTGACTTCGATCATGCTGTCACCGCCAGAGTGGAAAAATGAGAGGTCTTGAATGGGCTGTTCATCGTGCTTTCCGTTTCATGGCCTGTTCGCGGACGAGAGCTGGAACAGGCTGTCTGGGTAATCCGGGTGGTGTATTTAACACCAAGTCGGACAACGGAGGCAGGGGCTGCGTTTTGTAACATCACCTTAACATCATATTGCTACCGTGCTCGCTTTGGTCTGGCTCGGTAGTACGGACATGCAGGCAGAACATTTCACCTTTTCGCGGCCCAAGCTGCCCAAGGATCACCGTTGTGCCGGTGATCTGTGCAACGAGGTGCCTGGCATCGAGTCGGACAGCACCAACAATCGCGTGATGGAAATCTTCAGCGCGCACCGGGAGAGGGCCTGCCTGGCCGTGCTTGAGGATGATCGCCCGATCGGCCTGATCAACCGCACTATCTTCCTGTCGCAGATGGCCAAGCCTTTTCATCGCGAGCTTTACGACAAGAAAAGCTGCATCGCTTTCATGGACAAGGAACCGTTGGTGGTCGATGCGCAGATGAGCATCGAAGACCTGACCTTCAAGACCGTGGAGTTCGGCGAAAAGGCACTGGCAGACGGTTTCATCGTTACCCGCAACGGCCGTTTCGCCGGGCTGGGTAACGGCCTGGAGCTGATGGCGGTGGTCGCGGCGATGCAGGCCGAGAAAAACCGCCAGATGATGCAGAGCATCGAATACGCCAGCGTCATTCAGCGCGCCATGCTGCGAGCGTCCCGCGAGGCACTGACCTCGACCTTGGGCGACGCTTCATTGTTGTGGGAGCCGCGGGATGTGGTTGGCGGCGATTTCTACCATTTCAGCACCTACCCCGAAGGCTGGTTCGGCGCCATCGCCGACTGCACCGGGCATGGCGTGCCGGGCGCGTTCATGACCTTGATCGCATCGTCTTCGCTCACCCAGGCCCTGGGCCAGATCGGTCCACGTGATCCGGCGCGGCTGTTGTCGGCGGTCAATCGCGGCGTCAAGGAGATGCTCGGCCAGGTCAACGGCCTCGATGGCACGCCGGAATCCGACGACGGCCTGGACGCTGCGTTCTTCTGGTTCGACAACGCCTCCCGTGTGCTGACCTTCGCCGGCGCGCGCATGGCCCTGCACGTACTCAACCCCGACGCCGAGCAGCTGGAAACCCTCGCCGGGCAACGCATGGGCGTCGGCTACGTGGGCAGCGATTTCGATTATCAGTGGTCGCTCAGCACCGTGCAGATGCAGCCGGGCAGCCTGATGTTCGTCGCCACCGATGGCCTGATCGACCAGATTGGTGGCCCCAAGCGCATCGCCTTCGGCAAGCGCAAGGCCTTCGACATTCTCCTCGAGCTGCGCGACCAGCCCTCGACCGCCATCTGCGAAGCCCTGCGCCAGGCGCTGGCGGTGTGGCAGGCCGAACAGAGCCGCCGCGACGACCTGACCCTCTTCTGTGCCCGTATTCAGGAATGATGATGTTTAACACAGCGACCGCCCGACAGGACTGCACGTTTTTCGATCTGGCCCAACAGCGCAACGTGATCTTCTATCACATGGGCTATTTCTCCCATCACATCATCTCGGCCATGGCCGAAGTGGTGAAGCTGCAGCTGGAAATCTCCGGGGTCAGCGGCCCGACGCGGCGCAAGCTGTTTTCCTCGTTCGTGGAACTGTCGCAGAACATCATTCATTACTCCTCCGATGCACTCAATACGTCGGTGTCCGAGGCGTCCGGCCTGCGACAGGGCGCGGTGTGCATCAGCACCGACGGCGAGCGCCACCTGATGCTCTGCGCCAACCCCATTGCCACTGCCGACATCTACCGCCTGCGGGAAAAACTCGAACCGCTGCGCAACATGTCCCTTGATGAAATCAAGCAAGCCTACAAAGTCACCCTGCGCGCTGAAACCCCCGAAGACAGCAAGGGCGCGGGCCTGGGTTTTCTGACCATGGCCCGGGATGCCAGCGCACCGCTGGAATTCGATTTTCATCCCCGCGCCGATGACCCGGACACGACGCTGTTTTGCCTTAAAGCCACTATCTGAATTGAGCGACGCTTAGCCATGGACAACTTCTACATCGAAGCAACGGCCACCTCGCCGGAAATCGACTTTCGTTTCGACCAGAACCTGCTGTCGATGAAAGGCGAGTCCTACCCGGAAAACGCCGCCGCCTTTTATGCGCCCATCGTGCAGCAACTGCGCACGTACCTGGCGAGCAAGGCAGGCGCGGCGATCACCGCGAACATTGCACTGGCCTACTTCAACAGCTCCAGCACCAAGATGCTGTTCAGCATTTTCGATGCGCTGGACCAGGCCGCCGAAGACGGCAATGGCATTGAAGTGAACTGGTATTACGACGAAGAAGACGAGACCATTTTCGAGTTCGGCGAAGAGCTTAAGGCCGACTTCACCTCGATCGTCTTCAACGACCGGCCGATCACTACGTGAAGAGGGTATTGGAGATGGCAGCTTCCGTCGCTTCTCGAGGCGTTTCCAGCGAACCGGCTCCGGACTTGTTCACCAGCGAAGCCGAGGCCCTGGAGCAGGTGCGTTCGATCCTGGCCTTGCCCGAGGCGGACGCGCAGGTTTATCGCCAATCACTGTCGGGGCTGGCGACCCATTACGAACGCCTGATGCGCGAGACGCGACGTTTGATCGGTCGCAGTGACCGCGCCGAACGCGAGATGAACGCGCTCAACGCGCAGCTGCAGACCCTCGCCCGGCAGCTCGAATACCGCGCCACCCATGACGCCCTGACCGGCGTGCTTAACCGTGGCGCGATCATCGACATGACCGCTCACGCGCTGCTCAGCACGGGCGCGGTTTTGATCGTGCTCGACATCGACCACTTCAAACACGTCAACGACGAGTTCGGCCACCCGGCGGGCGATGCGGTGATTCAGGGCATCGTCGCCTGCCTGCGACGCATCGTCGGCGACGACGGCGCGATCGGTCGGGTGGGCGGCGAGGAGTTCACCGTGCTGATCCCGGCCGGGCAACTCGATGAGGGCCTGCGCATGGCCGAAGCGATTCGCCAGGCCATCGCCGATCACGTGTTCGGTCACCCGGTCAATCGCACCATCACTGCCAGTTTCGGCGTCAGCGCCAACCCTCAGGGCACCGGTTTCGACACCGCCTACGGCCTGGCGGATTCGGCGCTGTATCACGCCAAGCGGGCAGGACGTAATCGGGTGGAAGTGGCAGAAGAGGGGGAGTAACGGACAGCCTGTCCGACCCGGCTCCAGCGCACCGATCCCAGGGCTAGACTGACCTCTTCACCTCCCGACTCTGGAGAACTGAAATGGTCAGCAAGAACACCGTCTGTCTCTGGTACAACGGCGACGCGCTGGATGCGGCGAACTTCTACGCCAAAACCTTTCCGGACAGCGCCGTCCAGGCCGTTCACAAAGCCCCCGGCGACTACCCGTCAGGCAAGGAAGGCGACGTACTGACCGTGGAATTCACGGTCATGGGCATCCCCTGCATCGGCCTCAACGGCGGCCCGGAATTCAAGCACAGCGAGGCGTTTTCGTTTCAGGTCGCGACCGACGATCAGGCAGAAACCGACCGCCTGTGGGACGCCATCATCGACAACGGCGGCCAGGCCAGCGTCTGCGGCTGGTGCAAGGACAAGTGGGGGCTGTCCTGGCAAATCACCCCGCGGGTGTTGACCGAAGCCTTCACCCATCAGGACAGGGCGGTCGCCAAACGGGCCTTCGAAGCGATGATGAACATGACCAAAATCGACATCGCCGCGATCGAGGCCGCCGTCAGGGGCTAGCGGGCGTAGGCGTGCTCGGCGCTTTGGGCTACTCTGCGGCCAGCGTGTGGGGATAGACGGTCTGCGTTGGCTGCATCCCTGCGGTCCCGCAGTCCCGCTTCGACATGGAAATCGCCGCCCCCGTTATGGTCAAGCACATCGATCCCGACATGACGCTGCTGAAAATGCCTTCGCTCAAAGCCGTGAAGTCGTTTGTCGCAGCCGCCAAATACCTGAGCTTCACCCGCGCCGCCGAAGCCCTGTGCGTGACCCAGGCGGCCATCAGCCGTCAGGTGCGCGAGCTTGAGACGTACCTGGGCGTGGAGCTGTTCAAGCGGGCGGGCAGGGCGGTCGAATTGACGGAAGCGGGGGCGATCTTTTTCGATGCGGCGCAGATGTCCTTCGTCAACATCTCCCAGGCGGCGGAACGCATCCGCGGCCACAACGCCGGCAAACGCATACTGACCCTGTGCTGCTCGCCGGCGTTTTCTGCGCTGTGGCTGTCGGCGCGGCTGCCAACCTTTTTCAGCGAAAACCCCGACATCGACCTGAACCTGATCACCACGCAGAATTTCCTGTCGATGGAGCCGGGCGTACGGCCGGACATCTTCATCACCAAGATGGCGAAGATCCAGGACGGTTATCGCAGCTACCCGCTGTTTCATGACGTGATTTATCCGGTGTGCACCCCTGAATACCAGGCGGCGCACCCTGAATTGTCGAGCGTGTTGGGGTTGCGCGATGGCGGGCTGTTGAATCTGAGCCCGTATGGCCGTTCGCAGGTGGCCGAGCATGTGGACTGGGGGGTGTGGTTTGCCTTTCATGACATCGACATCGATGAACGGCCCCATGACAGCCCGCACATGCTCAATGCCAATGATTACAACCTGATCATCAGTATGGTGTTGACCCATCAGGGCGTGGCGCTGGGCTGGAATCATCTGGTGACGCGGCTGATCGAGGAGGGGCGGTTGGTGCGGCCGGTGGCCGAGGAGGTGGTGCTGACGGAGAGTCAGCATTACCTGACGTTCCGGGAGGATCGGGAGAAGGATGAGGCGTGTTGTCGGTTAAGGGATTGGGTGTTGGGGCAATTTGGGTGATGTTGTTTTTTCAGGGGCTCTGGCTAACGCCAGACCTGTTTCGCCTCCGGCGAGTTACTTGAAAAGACACCAAGTAACCAAGTGTCCTGGCTCCTGGTTGGGCCTCTCCTTCGTCGAGGTTCCCTCACTCCGGCGACGCTCCGTGGGCCCGCCGCCATCCGCCATCCATGGCGGGGGGCGGCTCTCGCGGCATCCCTGCCGCTCGACCCACGGAGCGCCACCTGCGTTCGGCCTGCACCCAAGTCGCGATTTGTGTCGTCTGATCTATCGCGCATAAAGATCAAAATCAAATGCGAAAGCTACGCTGCCGCGAAGGCATATTTTGAATCTGCCTCGATCCTCTGTAGCAGTCCGGCTTGCCGGCGGTGGCGCCCGGAAGATCGCTGCCGCCGGCAAGCCGGACTGCTACAGAAAAGCGTTTTGATCTCCATGCGCGATAGACCAGACACCACAAATCGCGACTTGGGTGCAGGCCGAACGCAGGCGATGTGGAGTGGGCCGAGCGGCATGGATGCCGCGAGAGCGCTGTTAGGACATGGATGTCCGTTCAGCGCGGGCCCACGGAGCATCGCCGGAGCTGAGGGAACCCGACGAAGGAGGGCCAAACCAGGAGCAAGCACCCTTGGTTACTTGGGGTGCTTTTCCAAGGAACCCGCCGAAGGCGGAACGCTTCTGCCGTTAGGCAGAACCAGAGCAACACCCCCGGTAACGGATATACACACAGAACCCAGCCACAAAAACATCAAACCTCCTGAGGCGGATCATCCTTCCTGCGCCGAAACAACGTCCCCCGCTTCCAGTCCTTGCCAAACCGAATCCCCGGCGCCTCGATATAGCGATGCGTCAGCATCGAAACCACCACCACCGCGACCACCACAAACAGCATCAACAGATTGTCATTCAACGCACTGCCCGTACTCAGATACCGCACCAACACCCCGCTGGTCTCCCCGGGTTTATCGACCAGCAACGAATACCCTGAAAACTTCGCCGCCAGCGTCAACGCCGTCGCCAACACGAAAATCACCGCCGCATGGGTCAGATAAATCGACAGCCACAATTTCCCCAACGCCGGAAATAACCGCAGGCTCAACAACCGCGACACCACCCCCGCCTCGTGAGAAAAAATCAGAATCGCGACGCAAAACAGCAACCCCAACTCAACCGTCAACGGCGCCTCGCCCTCCGTCATCACCCAATAGATCGCCGCCAGAATGCCGATCTCCAGCACGCTCGACACCCACGGCCCAGGCGCTGAATCGTGCAGCCGCACATACAGCCGATAGGTGATGGCGCCGGCGAAGAAACACGACACCCCCCACAGCACATTGGCCGAAATCGGACCAAAGCCCTTGTACAGCGCAATGAACGCCAGCACACACAACAGCGAAAACAGCTTGCGCGCCAGGTTTGGCAGGGCGAACAGAATCAGCCCGAACATCAGCCAGACGTAGAACTCTACGCTGATGAACCACGACGGGTAGTTGAACGACAGCGCGTTGGACGTCGGCCACCACGCCTGAAGCAGCAGCGCGTTGGGCAGGATCTCACTCGGTGCGCGGTCGCCGCTGAAAGCGGGATAGCTCAGGGACAGGCCATAGCGCTCCAGCACCAGCTTCAGACATTCGAAGGCGATGAAAAACAGCAGCACGGCGAGGTGTAAAGGCATGACCCGGCAGGTGCGGGTGATCATGAATTCGCCCAGCTGGCGCGGGGTGCTGAGGTGGCCGATGTAGCGCCGGTAGATCAGAAAGCCGCTCAGGGCGAAGAAGAACCCGACGAACTGGCTGGCGTTCCGGAAAAACGTGAGCTCGGTGATGCTGCGTTCAATGTGCGAGTGATGAACGATCATGGCCACGGCGCAGAGGCCGCGAAAGCTGTCGAGCACGAGAAATCGCTTCATCTGACGGGTCCTTTTGTAGATGAGTGTAGACGTTGGCTGGCATGGGCTATCGCTGCGTGAGCATCACGCAGGTCGGGCCTAGAAGGTCGTTCAGAGGCAGGAAAAACAGGGCAGGGAGGTTACCACCTTCGGCACGGATGGCTGATGAGCGGTGGTCATGGCGTGTAGGAATATGGGTGCCAAGTGCGTCGGAGTATGCCCTAGCGAATCCCCTGCGCGCCACCCGCGTTCATCTGGCTCTATAGCGCCTTCGTCGCAAAACGTAAGCATCCCATTATATGGGACGACAATTTACATATTGAGATAAAGCCGATTCCCGGTTTATAGTTCGCCACGCATTCACTCATTAATAACAATCAGGTGAAGCCATGCAGGCGCAATTGATCGCGCTCGATTGGGGAACGACGTCCCTTCGCGCGTATCGACTCGGCGAACACGGCCGGGTACTGGAACAACGCTCGCTCAGCGCGGGCATCATGCAACTGCCTTCAACGCCCCGGCCTGTTGCCGGGCAACTGTGTTCCGACGGATTCGAACTGGCCTTTGATGAGGCCTGCGGCGACTGGCTGGATGCCGAGCCTCAATTGCCGGTCATCGCGTGCGGCATGGTCGGCAGCGCTCAGGGCTGGCGCGAGGCGGTCTACCAGGAGACGCCCGCCAGCGTCGGTGCGCTGAGCGATGCGTTGGTGACCGTGCGCAGCGTGCGTGGGGTCGACGTCCATATCGTGCCTGGCGTGCTGCAGCGTTCGGCGCTGCCCAATGTCATGCGCGGTGAAGAGACTCAGGTCCTCGGCATCCTCAGCTCACTGCCCGCCGCCGAGGCCGACAAACCGCTGTTGATCGGCCTGCCGGGCAGCCATTCCAAATGGGTCAGGGCGGAGCAGGGGCGTATCGCGCATTTCGACACCTTCATGACCGGCGAGGTCTACGCCGCGCTGTCCGGCCATACCATTCTGGGTCGCACGATGCAGCGCAGCGATGGGTTCGATGCGGCGGCGTTCGATCGCGGGGTCGGCGTCTCGCTTTCCCCGGAAGGCGCGGCGGGGCCGCTGTCGACCATCTTCAGCACACGAACCCTGGGCCTGACCGGCGTGCTCAATGGCGCCGCGCAGGCTGATTACCTGTCCGGACTGCTGATCGGCCACGAAGTCGTCGCCCTCACGCATCTACTCAAACAGACCGACGCCTCGCTGCCTGCCGTGATCCTGATCGGCAGCGGCCCGCTGCTCGAACGCTATCAACGCGCGCTGGACGCCAATGGCTTTCCCCAGGTGACCCTCGCCGAGCAGGCCACCGAACGCGGCCTGTGGCAGGTGGCGCTGCAGGCCGGTCTGCTTGCTCCTCTTTCTGCGGCCGCCTCCCGGCCCCTTCACGTTGAGAACTCACATGCTCAAGCAAGCCCTCGCGCAAAACGGCCTGGTCGCGATCCTGCGCGGCCTGCGCCCTGAAGAAGCCCCGGCCATCGGCGACGTGCTGTACGCCGCCGGATTTCGCGTCATCGAAGTGCCGCTCAATTCCCCGCAGCCGTACGACAGCATCCGCCTGTTACGTCAGCGCTTGCCTGCCGATTGCCTGATCGGGGCCGGCACCGTGCTGACCCCCGAGCAGGTGCGTCAGGTCAAGGAAGCGGGCGGGCAGGTCATTGTCATGCCCCACAGCGATCCCGAAGTGCTGCGTGCCGCCAAGGCTGAAGGCCTGCTGTTGTCGCCGGGTGTTGCGACGCCGACCGAAGCCTTTGCCGCGCTGGCCAATGGCGCCGACGTGCTCAAGCTGTTCCCGGCCGAGCAAATGGGGCCTGCCGTGGTGAAAGCCTGGCTGGCGGTGCTCCCGGCGGGCACGGTGCTGCTGCCGGTGGGCGGTATCACTCCGGACAACATGAAGGTTTTCCTCGATGCGGGCGTGCGCGGTTTCGGCCTGGGTTCCGGGCTGTTCAAACCGGGCATGAGCGCCGACGACGTCGCCGAACGGGCCAAAGCCTATGTGGCGGCGTGGAATCAGGCGCGCCCGGACAACGATACGTAATGCATCGGATTTTCGTGGCCGTCTGGGCGCGCCGCTGCACTAAAAACGTCTTCGAATAAGCAGCTTCGAATAAGCATCTTCGAATAAGAGAGAAACGAGATGAAAATCACCAAACTCACGACCTTCATCGTTCCACCGCGCTGGTGCTTCCTGAAAGTGGAAACCGACCAGGGCGTCACCGGTTGGGGCGAGCCTGTGGTCGAGGGCCGCGCGCACACGGTCGCCGCTGCGGTCGAGGAATTGTCCGACTACCTGATCGGCAAGGACCCACGCAACATCGAAGACATCTGGACCGTGCTCTATCGCGGCGGCTTCTACCGGGGCGGCGCCATCCACATGAGCGCGCTGGCCGGTATCGACCAGGCGCTGTGGGACATCAAGGGCAAGGCGCTGGGCGTTTCGGTCAGCGATCTGTTGGGTGGTCAGGTGCGCGACAAGATTCGCGTGTACTCGTGGATCGGCGGCGACCGTCCGGCCGATACCGCGCGGGCGGCGAAGGAAGCCGTGGACCGTGGCTTCACCGCCGTGAAGATGAACGGCACCGAAGAGCTGCAATTTCTCGACACCTTCGAGAAGGTCGACCTGGCCCTGGCCAACGTCGCTGCCGTGCGTGATGCGGTGGGCCCGAACGTCGGCATCGGTGTGGATTTCCATGGCCGCGTGCACAAGCCCATGGCCAAGGTGCTGATGAAGGAGCTGGACCCGTACAAGCTGATGTTCATCGAAGAGCCGGTGCTCAGCGAGAACTACGAAGCGCTCAAAGAACTGGCGCCGCGGACCAGCACGCCGATTGCCCTGGGCGAGCGCCTGTTCTCGCGTTGGGACTTCAAGCGTGTGCTCAGCGAAGGCTACGTCGACATCATCCAGCCGGATGCGTCCCACGCCGGTGGCATCACCGAGACCCGCAAGATCGCCAACATGGCCGAGGCCTATGACGTGGCCCTGGCCCTGCATTGCCCGCTGGGCCCCATCGCACTGGCTGCGTGTCTGCAGCTGGACGCGGCCTGCTACAACGCGTTCATCCAGGAGCAGAGCCTGGGCATTCACTACAACGAGAGCAACGATTTGCTCGACTACATCAAGAACCCCAACGTCTTCGACTACGACAAGGGCATGGTGAAGATCCCCAACGGCCCGGGCCTGGGCATCGAGATCAACGAGGAATACGTCAAGGAACGCGCGGCTGTAGGCCACCGCTGGCGCAACCCGATCTGGCGTCATGCCGATGGCAGTTTTGCCGAGTGGTGATCCATTGAGGCCAGCCGCCGTCCGGTTGGCCTCATTCGCGGGCAAGCGCGCTCCTACAGGCGCCTGGCAGTTGTAGGAGCGCGCTCGCCCGCGATGCCTTTCCATCTCGCGATAACCATTCAGACCTCAGACAACCATAAAAAGAGGCACTCCCCATGCGCACACAGACCTTGCCGGAGGCGCGGGCGATCACCGCAGCGCCGACCCGCAAACGCTTCTTCATCATGGTGCTGCTGTTCATCACGGTGGTGATCAACTACCTGGACCGCAGCAACCTGTCCATCGCCGCCCCCGCCTTGACCAGCGAACTGGGCATCGACGCCGTTCACGCCGGTCTGATCTTCTCCGCCTTCGGCTGGACCTACGCCGCCATGCAGCTGCCCGGCGGCTGGCTGGTGGACCGCGTGCCGCCGCGCATCCTTTACACCGTCGCCCTGGCGTTGTGGTCGGTTGCCACCATCTTCCTCGGTTTCGTCGGCAGCTTTGTCGGCCTGTTCGTGCTGCGTATGGCGGTTGGCGCGCTGGAAGCCCCGGCGTACCCGATCAACAGCCGCGTGGTCACGGCCTGGTTCCCGGAAAAGGAGCGCGCCACGGCAGTGGGTTTCTACACCTCGGGGCAGTTCGTCGGGCTTGCGTTCCTGACGCCGATTCTTGCCTGGCTGCAGACCTCGTTCGGCTGGCACATGGTGTTCGTCGCCACCGGTGGCGTGGGCGTGCTGTGGGCGGTGATCTGGTACATGGTCTATCGCGAGCCTCGTGATTTCAAAGGCGTGAACGAGGGCGAAATCGACCTGATCAAGGAGGGTGGCGGCCTGGTCGACATCCAGACTGACGCCGCCAGGGCCAAGAGCGGTTTCAGCTGGTCGGACCTGGGCATCGTGCTGAGCAAGCGCAAGCTGTGGGGCATTTATCTGGGGCAGTTCTGCCTCAACTCGACGCTGTGGTTCTTCCTCACCTGGTTCCCGACGTACCTGGTGAAATACCGCGGCATGGACTTCATCAAGTCCGGTCTGCTGGCTTCGTTGCCGTTTCTCGCAGCGTTTGTGGGCGTGCTGTGTTCGGGCTTCTTCTCGGACTGGCTGATCCGTCGCGGCCACACCGTGGGCTTTGCCCGCAAGCTGCCGATCATCTCGGGGCTGCTGATTTCCACCTCGATCATCGGCGCCAACTACGTGGAATCGACGCCGCTGGTGATTGCCTTCCTCGCGCTGGCGTTCTTCGGCAACGGCCTGGCGTCGATCACCTGGTCGCTGGTCTCGACCCTGGCCCCGGCCCGCTTGCTGGGCCTGACCGGCGGGACCTTCAACCTGATCGGCAACCTTGCGGCCATCGCCACGCCCATCGTCATCGGCTTTCTGGCGTCGGGCCCGTCGTTCGCGCCGGCCATCACCTACATCGCCGTTCTGGCGCTGCTGGGCGCGCTGTCATACATCCTGTTGGTGGGCAAGGTCGAGCGGATCGAGCTGTAACCGTTGGCACTGAAAAGGGCTGGCGACGATAATGCCGCCAGCTTTCTGATTCGATAAGGCGTGATATGCAAGATTCTTCCGACCTCAAAGACCTTGGGGGGGCAACGGGCAAGGACGCTGCGCCCACCGGCACGCAAACCCTGCTGCGCGGTCTGGGCGTGGTCCAGGCCGTGGCCAGTGGCGCCCGCGACCTCAAGGAAATCGCCCGTCTGATCGGCACCACCCGCAGCACGACCCATCGTCTGGCCAGTTGTCTGGTGGAGGAGCGTTATCTGCGCGTGTTGCCGCAAGTGGGCTATCTGCTGGGGCCCAAGCTGATCGAGCTGGGTTTCCAGGCGCGGGAAGAGCTGCCGCTGGCGATGCTGGCACGACCGTTCCTTGACGAGTTGTCGGCGCTGACTGGCGACACCGTGCACCTGGCGGTGCGTGACGGCGACGAGGTGCTGTACCTGCACAAGAACCCCGGCCGCAATGGCCCGGAAATGCGCTCGCGGGTGGGGCATCGCATGCCGCTGGCGCGTACTGGCATCGGCAAGGCGTTGTTGCTGGACAGCCCGCAAAGCGAGTGGCAACGCCTGTATGACATCAGCGTGCCGGAGGTGGCGAGGAACCCGCAGTGGCCTGCGCATCAGGAACAGACCTGGGAGCAGGTGCGCGAACGCATGCATGAGTATGTGAAGGGCGGCTACGCGTTTGACCTGGAAGACAACGAACCGTCGATCCGCTGCGTCGCGGCGCCGATTCGCGATGCCAGCAAACGCATCGTTGCCGGGATCAGCATCGCCAGTACCGTGCCGTACATGCCGCTGGAAAAGATGGCCGAGCTGGTGCCGGTGATCAAGGAAGTGGCGGCACGGTTGTCGGCGGAGTTGGGGGGCTGACAGGGTTCGCCCCGCCAATGGCGGGGCGAATGGCATTTACGCCTTCAACGTTGCCATATCAATCACGAAACGGTACTTCACATCGCCCGCGATCATGCGGCTGTAGGCCTCGTTGATGTTCTTGATGTCGAGCATCTCGATGTCACAGCTGATGTCGTGCTCGGCGCAGAAATCCAGCACTTCCTGGGTTTCGGCCATACCGCCGATCAACGAACCGGCCAGCACGCGACGCTTCATCACCAGATTCGCCGCATGCAGCGCCGGGTCAACCGGTTCGATCAGCCCCACCAGAATGTGCACGCCGTCAAAGCGCAGGGTTTCCAGGTAAGGGTTCAGGTCGTGCTGCACCGGGATGGTGTCCAGCAGGAAGTCGAAATGACCGGCCGCGGCCTTCATCTGCTCGGCGTCGGTGGACACGATCACGTGATCGGCGCCTTGACGACGGGCTTCTTCAGCCTTGCTTGCCGAACGGGTGAACAGGGTCACTTGCGCGCCCATGGCCTTGGCGAACTTGATGCCCATGTGGCCCAGACCGCCCATGCCCAGCACGCCGACTTTGTCGCCGGCCTTGACGCCGTAGTGCTTGAGCGGCGAGTAGGTGGTGATACCGGCGCAGAGAATCGGCGCGGCAGCGGCCAGGTTCAGCTTCTCCGGGATGCGCACCACGAAGTGCTCGCTGACCACGATGCTGTTCGAATAGCCGCCCATGGTGTTGCTGCCGTCGACGCGGTCCGGGGTGGCGTAAGTCAGGGTCGGGCCTTCCAGGCAGTACTGCTCAAGGTCGGCGGCGCAGGCTTCGCAATGACGGCAGGAGTCGACCATGCAGCCGACGCCGACCAGATCGCCGACCTTGTGCTTGCTGACCTTGGCGCCGACTTCGGTGACCTTGCCGACGATTTCGTGGCCCGGCATCAGCGGGTAAACCGCGATGCCCCACTCATTGCGCGCCTGGTGGATGTCGGAGTGGCAGACGCCGCAGTAGAGGATCTCGATGGCCACGTCGTCCGGTCGCGGACTGCGGCGATTGAAGGTCATGGGGGCGAGGGGAGTGGTGGCCGATTGGGCGGCGTAACCGATAGCTGTGTACATGTAGAACCTCGCTGGAAACGATGACAGTGGAGGCCGTGCATTCTCCGCAGGCAGGCCTGTGAGGGCCATGACCATTCCTACGTGAGTCGTGCCTAATCCTCCGGACCTGCCCATTGAGGGGGTGCCAAGTGCCGCAGATCTGCGATGATGGTAGTGTCTAATCCTCTGTCCGGTTGCTTATGTCACTGACCCTTCATTCCGACGCCAACGCCACGCTGGTGTCATTGATCAAACCGCTGGCCAGCCGCGCCGGCTTCGTCGACACCCGGGTGCCGGGCGTGCAGGCGATGTCCTGGAGCTATTACGTCGCCAGCAGCCCGCAAATCTACGAACCGAGCCTGGTCATCCTCGCCCAGGGCAGCAAACTGGCGCGCTTGGGGTCAAGAACCCTGGAGTACGGCGCGGGCCATTATCTGGTGCAGGCGCTGTCGGTGCCGTTCATGTGCGAGACGTTTGCGACCACCGAAGAGCCGATGTATGGCGTCGCGGTGTCGATCGATCGCACGGTTCTGAGCGAGCTGGTGCAGGCCATGGGTCAGGCGCCGGGCGTGATGGTCAAGGCGCAGACGCCGGAGTCGATGAGTTCAGCCGAACTGGACGCGTCGATGCGCGAGAGCGTCGAGCGCTTGTTGCAATGCTTGCACGATCCGCTGGACGCGCAGGTGATGGGCACGGCAAGGGTGCGCGAGGTCTTGTACGCGGCATTGCGCGGGCCGCAGGCGGGCGTGTTGCGGGCGCTGGTCGAACAGCAGGGGCATTTCGCGCGAATCGCGGCGGCGCTGCAGCACTTGCGTGACCACTACAACGAAGCACTGAGCGTCGATGACCTGGCCCGCTGCGCCAACATGAGCGCCTCGACCTTCCATGAGCATTTCAAGCGCAGCACCTTGCTGTCGCCGGTGCAGTATCTGAAACGCGTGCGGCTGCTCAAGGCCCAGCAAATGCTGATCGGCGAAGGCATGGGCGTGGCCCAGGTGGCGCACAAGGTGGGGTATCAGAGCACGTCGCAGTTCAGTCGCGAGTACAAGCGCTACTTCGAACGCAATCCGGGGGAGGAGGGGGCGGGGTTGAGGATTTCGGCGTGAATGAGAAAGGCGCCATGATCGGCGCCTTTCTCTTGTCGCTTGCAGCTTGCCGCTGCTTCTACATATTCGGGTAAGTCGGCCCGCCCGCACCTTCCGGCGTCACCCAGGTGATGTTCTGCGAAGGGTCCTTGATGTCACAGGTCTTGCAGTGCACGCAGTTCTGCGCGTTGATCTGGAAGCGCTTGGCGCCGTCCTCCTGGGTCACCACCTCGTACACGCCGGCCGGGCAGTAGCGCTGCGCAGGCTCGTCGTATTTGGGCAGGTTGACGCTGATCGGGATGCTCGGATCCTTGAGCTTCAGGTGGCACGGCTGCTCTTCTTCGTGGTTGGTGCCGGAAATGAACACCGAACTCAGTTTGTCGAAGCTCAGCTTGCCGTCCGGTTTCGGGTAGTCGATGCGCTTGGAGTCAGCCGCCAGCTTCATGCACGCGTAGTCAGGCTTGTTGTCGTGCAGGGTGAACGGGATCTTGCCGCCGAACCAGTTCTGATCGATGTAGTTGAACGCGCCACCCAGGATCGGACCGAACTTGTGGATCGCCGGGCCGAAGTTGCGGCTGGCGAACAGCTCTTCATACAGCCAGCTGCCTTTGAACGCGTCGACGTAGGTGTTCAGCGCATCGCCGCCTTCGTTACCGGCGAACAGCGCATCCGCCACCGAGTCTGCGGCCAGCATGCCGGATTTCATGGCCGTGTGGCTGCCCTTGATCTTGGCGAAGTTCAGAGTGCCCAGGTCGCAACCGATCAGCGCGCCGCCGGGGAAAACCATCTTTGGCAGCGAGTTCAGGCCGCCTTTGCAGATGGCGCGGGCGCCGTAGCTGATGCGCTTGCCGCCTTCCAGGTACTGCTTGAGGATCGGATGATGCTTGAGGCGCTGGAACTCGTCGAACGGGGAGAGGAACGGGTTGGCGTAGGACAGATCGACGATCAGGCCGACCACCACTTGGTTGTTTTCCAGGTGATAAAGGAAAGAACCGCCGGTGTTCTCGGTGCCCATCACGTCCAGCGGCCAGCCGGCGGTGTGCACCACCAGGCCTTGCTGATGCCTGGCCGGGTCGATTTCCCAGATTTCTTTCAGGCCGATACCGTAATGCTGGGCGTCGGATTCGCTGTCCAGGTTGAAGCGCTTGATCAGCTGCTTGCCGATGTGGCCACGGCAGCCTTCGGCGAACAGCGTGTATTTGCCACGCAGTTCCATGCCGGGGGTATACATGCCGTCTTTCGGGTTGCCTTCGCGGTCGACGCCCATGTCGCCGGTGAGAATGCCACGCACCACGCCGCTCTCGTCGATCAGCGCTTCCTGAGCGGCGAAGCCGGGGTAGATCTCGACGCCGAGATTTTCGGCCTGCTGCGCCAGCCAGCGGCACAGGTTACCCAGGGAAATAATATAGTTGCCTTCGTTGTGCATGGTCTTGGGCACGAACGCGCCAGGGACCTTGGTGCCGGCTTCGCCGCTGGTCAGCACATAGATGTCATCACCCTTGACCGGGGTATTCAGCGGCGCGCCGAGTTCTTTCCAGTCAGGGAACAGTTCGTTCAGGGCGCGAGGTTCGAACACCGCGCCGGAGAGAATGTGAGCGCCGACTTCGGAGCCTTTTTCCACCACGCAGACGCTGATTTCCTGGCCCGCTTCGGCGGCCTTCTGCTTCAGACGGCATGCGGCGGACAACCCTGCAGGGCCGGCTCCGACGATGACGACGTCGAATTCCATAAATTCGCGTTCCACTGGCTATCTCCTGATCAAGGCTCGAACGTATTTTTTTATAGTCGCTAAAAACCGACGCCCGGGAAGGTTGTCATCCGGGTGTCATCTCAAAGGGGCGCATTATATCTACACCACCTTGAAGGTCCAATACAAACGTTTGTTTGAATCAGCTGAAACCCTGATAAATCATAGGGAGACGGCTTGTGACTGGCGTTTATGTCGTATTGACCGGAATAGGCGTTCCGGTCAAGATACGGGCGGTTTTGCGCTCGCCGTAGGCTGACCGTTGGTAAGAGAACACCTCTGAAAACGACGCGAGTGCCGTGCAGCAAACCCGCAGCCCCAAGAGGGCGTCAGGCGGGGAGCAGTTTACACGCACGGCCTGCGTATGACGTGGACAGACGGGCCAAGGCGGTTGTTTTTTGCTGAACTCACCGTTAAGCAACGACGAATACGCTGTTTTCAAAGGTGTTCTTTACACTGACGTGTACCCATCGCCAGGCATGGCCTGGCGACTTCTTTTCACCGGAGAGTAACGAGGAATCCATGAAGGTTCTTGTAGCTGTCAAACGAGTGGTCGACTACAACGTCAAGGTTCGCGTCAAAGCGGACAACTCCGGCGTCGATCTCGCTAACGTCAAAATGTCGATGAACCCCTTCTGCGAAATCGCCGTGGAAGAAGCCGTACGCCTGAAGGAAAAAGGCGTTGCGACCGAGATCGTCGTCGTTTCCATTGGCCCGACCACCGCTCAGGAGCAACTGCGTACCGCTTTGGCACTGGGTGCCGATCGCGCCATCCTCGTTGAATCCGCTGACGAGCTGACCTCCCTGGCCGTGGCCAAGCTGCTCAAGGCTGTTGTCGATAAAGAGCAGCCGCAGCTGGTCATCCTCGGCAAGCAGGCCATCGACAGCGACAACAACCAGACCGGCCAGATGCTGGCTGCCCTGAGCGGTTACGCTCAAGGCACCTTCGCCTCCAAGGTCGACGTCTCGGGCGACAAGGTTGCCGTGACCCGCGAAATCGACGGCGGCCTGCAAACCGTTTCGTTGAACCTGCCGGCCATCGTCACCACCGACCTGCGCCTGAACGAGCCGCGCTACGCGTCGCTGCCCAACATCATGAAAGCCAAGAAGAAGCCTCTCGAAGTGCTGACCCCTGACGCTTTGGGTGTTTCCACGTCCTCCACCAACAAGACCCTGAAAGTCGAAGCCCCGGCTGCTCGCAGCGCAGGCATCAAGGTCAAGTCGGTTGCAGAACTGGTTGAGAAACTGAAAAACGAAGCGAAGGTGATCTAAATGACTACCCTGGTAATCGCTGAGCACGAAAACGGCGTGATCGCTCCCGCCACCCTGAACACCGTTGCCGCTGCCGCCAAGATCGGTGGCGACATCCATGTCCTGGTCGCAGGCCAGAACGTGGGCGCTGTTGGTGAAGCCGCTGCGAAAATCGCTGGCGTCGGCAAAGTACTGGTCGCCGACAACGCGGCCTACGCGCACCAACTGCCTGAAAACGTCGCGCCGCTGGTAGCTGAACTGGCCTCCGGTTACAGCCACGTGCTGGCCGCTGCCACCTCCAACGGCAAGAACATCCTGCCGCGCGTGGCGGCACAGCTGGACGTCGACCAGATCTCCGAAATCATCTCGGTTGAATCGGCTGATACCTTCAAGCGTCCGATCTACGCCGGTAACGCCATTGCGACCGTTCAGTCGTCGGCGGCCGTCAAGGTCATCACCGTTCGCGCCACCGGTTTTGACGCCGTGGCTGCTGAAGGCGGCTCGGCTGCCGTTGAAGCTGTTTCGGCAGCTCACGATGCAGGCAAATCGTCCTTTGTCAGCGAAGAGCTGGCCAAGTCCGACCGTCCTGAATTGACCGCTGCCAAAATCGTCGTTTCCGGCGGCCGCGGCATGCAGAACGGCGACAACTTCAAACACCTGTACTCGTTGGCAGACAAGCTGGGTGCCGCAGTTGGCGCTTCCCGCGCTGCCGTCGACGCAGGCTTTGTGCCGAACGACATGCAGGTCGGCCAGACCGGCAAGATCGTTGCGCCTCAGCTGTACATCGCGGTCGGTATTTCCGGCGCGATCCAGCACCTGGCCGGCATGAAAGACTCCAAGGTGATCGTTGCGATCAACAAGGACGAAGAAGCGCCGATCTTCCAGGTGGCCGACTACGGCCTGGTTGCTGACCTGTTCGAAGCCGTTCCAGAGTTGGAGAAGCTGGTCTAATCCAGCCGCCTGACTTATAAAGAGAACCCGTTCGTTTCGGGCTGCTCGAACGCGTTGATCGTCGAAAGATTTCGATGACTTGCGCTTTCAGTTGCCTTGAATAAGCGGGTTTTTTATTGGATCGGAAAAAGGATGTTGCCATGTCGTCGCCAAGGCAGACGCTGACCGCTCTGATCGCAGGCCTGCTGTTGTTGCCCTCCATGAGCGTTGTCGCTGCGGGCAAGTGTGACCGTCTGGTGGTTACTGGCAGTCCGGACGCGCCGCCCTACCTGTGGCGCGACCCGCAGGACCCCGCGCACCTGATGGGCGCCAACGCCGACCTGCTCAAGGAAGCCGCGACGCAGCTGGGCGTGAAGGTCGAGTTGCTCTACGCCGGCAAGCGTAGCCAGGCGCTGGAAGAGGTGCGCACCGGGCGCATGGACCTGCTGGCCGATACGCCGCTCAACAGCAATGAGCTTGAGTCGCTGGATTTCATTCACCCGCCCATCGCCCAGAATGAAATCATGGTCTGGACCAAGGCAGGGCATGCCCAGCCGTTCAACTCCCTCGCGGACCTGCACGGCCATCCCGGCGCCATCTCGGAAAAGACTCGGATTACAGCAGGCTTCGACAATGCCATCAGGGAACACCTGACCCTCGAAAAGCAGCCAAACCTGACCCAGGCCTTTCAAAAACTGATGCTGGGGCAAGTCGAATTCGTGCTGGCCGGTCGTTACGCGGGCATGGCCTTGACCCAGACCCTGAGCATGGCCAAGGATCTGCAGGCGCAGCCGTTGCCGCTCGATCGGCCGGGCCTGTATCTGGCGCTGTCGTTCAACTCGGCCTGCAACGATCCGTGGTTGCGCGGACAGCTGGCGAAAAAAATGACAGAATTAGCGGCTTCGGGCCGCTCCAGTGAAGCCATCGCGCGCAATCTGGAATTGTGGAAGGCCCAGCTCCAGCAGCCGGCCAGCGCCGTAACCAGCAAGACTGTTCAGTAGGAATGTTTTTTTGAGCTTTTTTTTGAAAGTCCGACCGTTATTCGCCGTCATGGCGATTGCCTCTCTGTTTGGTTGCGCCAACGACCCTGCGCCGACCGAGCAGCTCAAACTCACCGAACAGGCCGTGGCTCAGGCCACCGCCGTCGGCGCCACCGATGATGAGCCGGACATGGCCTCGGCGCAGTCGAAGATGGCGCAGGCCCAAGCCGACATGGCGAACAAATCCTACAAGGATGCGCGCATGCAGGCCGAACAGGCCGAGCTGGATGCGCGACTGGCCGAAGCGCGCGTGCTGACCCAGAAGAGCGATGAGCAACTGACGCAAGTGAACACGCGTCTGGAGCGTCTGCGCAAACAGTTGGGGGCCGCCCAATGAATCGCATTCCCCGCGTATTGAGCGTGTGCCTGATGCTGGGCAGCGCCGGACTGTACGGCTGCGCTGGTCATCAGAGCAGTGAAAAGGCGCTGCAAAGCGCCAGCGCCGATTTCCAGAAAGTGAAAGGCGACACCAACGTCCTGCGCAGCGCGCCCCGAGACGTGATTCGCGCCGGTGAGCTGCTGGGTCGAGCCGAACGTTTGTCCAGTTATGTCGGCAGCGCCGAAGACGTGAGTCATTACGCCTACCTGAGCAGTCGCTACAGTGCCATCGCAGCCGAGCACAGTCAGCTGTTGCTCAATCAGGAAAAGCTCGCGCGCCTCGAACTCGAGCGCCAGCGGCTGCAACTGGCCCTGCGTGAAGCCAAACTGGCCGGCGCGCAACAGCAGGGCAAGTGGGCGGAAGATCAGGTCATCAGCCTCTCGACGCAACAGAGCGAGCGCGGTCTGGTCATGACCCTGGGCGACATGCTGTTCGACACCGGCCGCGCCGAACTGAAAAGCTCAGCCAACCGCACCGTGTTGAAGGTCGTACAGTTTCTGCAGTTCAACCCCAAGCGGGTGGTGCGGATCGAGGGCTACACCGACAGCACCGGCGACAGCCAGGAAAACCTGCAGTTGTCTCGTGATCGTGCTCAAGCAGTGGCCGATGTGCTGTCCGACCTCGGCATTGAAGATGAGCGCATTCAGGTGGAAGGTTACGGCGACCAGTTTCCGGTGGACGTGAACACCTCTGAGCGTGGTCGGGCCCAGAATCGTCGGGTCGAAATCGTGTTTTCTGACGAAAAAGGCAAACTCAGCACCGCTCGCTGAAAAATTATGGTTGCCAAGCCCGGTTTTCTTCATAGAAAACCGGGTTTTTTGTTGAAAAAGACCGGTGATTTGGCGGGTATGCCGCATGAAATTTTTCATCACACTGAAGTATGACTAGCCGCAAAAGCAACTGTCCCCGTACACTTCACAACTGTTCTGGTGATCTCTCTGTACTGACCACCAGCCCATCACCGAAATGGCCGTGAAAGAGTGGAATCGAGGGACGCGAAATGACCAATCTTCTGCTGTATCAACGTATCGCCCAGCAGTTGGCTGAAGACATTCGTCGTGGCGTGTATCAGCCCGGCGAGCGCGTGCCTTCGGTACGAAAAATGAGCTCGCAGCTCAATGTGAGCCATGCCACGGTGCTCCAGGCGTACGCCAATCTCGAAGATCAGGGCCTGATCCGGGCGCGTCCGCAATCCGGTTATTACGTCCACCAGACTCCCGCTTTAACGGCACCAACCCCTGATATCGCAAGGGTTGAGCGGCCAGGCTTGGTCACTCGCGCCAGCATCATTCAGCAGGTGCTGGTCGAGGCCCGTCGCGAAGGGGTATTCGCTTTCGGCGCTGCTGTGCCGCACATCGATTACCTGCCGCTGCGGGCGTTGCATCAGCAACTGGCCAAGGTCACACGCTTCCAGAGTCCTCGCGCCTTCAACTATATGTTCAGCCCCGGCTTCGAGCCGTTGCGCCGTCAGGTGGCGATCCGCATGCGCGACGCTGGTGTTGTGGTTGACCCGTCCGAAGTGGTGATCACCCACGGCTGTGTCGATGCGCTGCAGATGTCGTTGCGCGTGCTGACCCGCCCAGGGGATTTGATCGCTGCCGAGTCGCCCACCTATTACGGGTTGCTGCAGCTGGCGGATTTGCTGGGTTTGAAAGTCATCGAGATCCCCAGCGACCCGAACACCGGCATCAGCCTCGAAGCCTTGCAGCTCGCGGCCAACCAGTGGTCGATCAAGGCGTTGGTGATGACCTCGCGCCTGAGCAATCCGCTGGGCAGCACCATGCCGGAAGAGCGGCAAAAGCATCTGTTGCGGCTGGCGTCGGACTTCGACATTCAGGTCATCGAAGACGATATCTACGGCGAGCTGATGTACGAGCAGAACAAGACCAAGGCGCTAAAGGCGTTCGACCGCCTGGGCCGGGTGATTTACTGTTCGAGCTTCTCCAAGACTTTGTCGCCGGGCGTTCGCATCGGCTGGATGATCGCCGGTAAATATCAGGCGGAAATCCAGCGCTTGCAGACCTTCAGCACCCATTCGGCGTGCAGCGTGACGCAAATGGCGGTGGCGTCCTACCTGGAAAACGGCGGATACGATCGTCATCTACGCTACATCCGACAAGAGCATCGGAAAAACCTGAGCGCCTTCCAGTTGGCGGTGCAGCAGATGTTTCCAGAGGGTACGCAAATCAGCCGGCCAGCGGGTGGCTTCATTCTCTGGATCAGCCTGCCGGGCCGCGTGAACACCCAGGAGCTGCACGTGCGCGCGCTGGAGCAGGGCATCAGCATTGCGCCGGGCCTGATTTTCAGCAATACAGAGCAGTTCAATCACTGCATTCGCCTGAACTGTGGCCTGCCGTGGAACCGTGAGGCGGAGAGGGCGCTGATGACCCTCGGCATGCTCGCCAAACAGCTGTGTCAGGACGCCGGTCAATCCTGGTGAACTCGGGTGGGGCAGCGTTTTCCATCATTTGAAGGGGCTCGCTGACAAGGCATTCACTTGTCAGCGGCCATGCAAAGAGCCAGCATATTGGCTTCTGCCTATTTTTCTGCCGTTCGATTATGAATTCACTGCGTTGTGTCGGTCTGCTGTTGCTGGTGTTACTCAGCGGGTGTGATGCCGATAAATCTCCAGCACCTCCCCCTAAAGTCGCTGCCCAGGCGCCTGCTATCGTGCCTGAAAACAAGGCGCCTCAAGCCGTTGCACCTGTCGAAAAGCCAGTCGCGCCGGTTGCTCCGGTCCATGAGCTCAAGCCCAATGTTTCGGTGGTGCCGGTGGTTGCGGCCAGCAAGCCTGATCCGGTCAAACCTGAGGTCGGGAAGAAAGCCACAACCCCTGCCAAGGCCGCCGCGATCGAGCACAAGGTCCCTAGCGCGAACGCCAAATCTGCCAAGGTCAAAGCGGATAACGCCGAAGTGGCCAACCGGGCGCCGGTCGCCAGCAAAAGCAAATCCCCTGCGCAGGTGGTGAAGGAAACGAAACTGCCCAAGGCTGCGCTGGACCTGAGCCTGCCACCGGACATGGTCAAGCAACTGAACCCGCCGGCCAATGTCATCACTGCCAGCAACAAGGCCAAGTCCACGTCCACCGGGGGCAAACCGCTGTTGCCGAAGATGTTTCCGGATGCTGACTCACCTTCCGATTTCCAGCTTCAGGGCCGTTTGCTGAGCAATGAAATGGAGCTGCAGCTGCGCAATGAAGCGCGCAAGGAAGTGGATGGCGCGGCCCTGGATTTCAAGTTCAAGAACTGACCTTACCGATTGAACCTCTGTCCGCACGATTTCAAACGTTCGTTTCAGGGAGTAAGATCCGGTCAACTCCCATCGCTTTTGCAAGAGAATGTTTCTATGGAATGCCGTCCGGGCTGCGGTGCCTGCTGTATCGCGCCTTCTATTTCCTCGCCGATTCCTGGCATGCCGCACGGCAAGCCGGCTGGAGAACGTTGTGTGCAGTTGTCGGTCGACATGCTGTGCCTGATTTTCGGTCAGCCTGATCGGCCTTCGGTGTGTGGCGGGTTTGCTGCGGATCCTGAGGTGTGTGGCGACAGTTCCGAGGAAGCGATTCGCCTGATTGGCTGGTGGGAGCAGGCTACCTCGGTCGCCTGACGGGCGATTCGAGCGCTGGATTGAAGCATCTGAACTACAGACAATAAGGATTAAAATATGGGTTCGCTGTACCGGATTGCGTTTGGGATTGGCATGACTGTACTGGTTGCAGGTGCTGCACAGGCCGATAACTGGAAGGTTGCCAAGGACGAAGACGGCATCAAGGTCTCCCTCAGTGATGTTTCGGGTTCGCAATACAAGGCTTATCAGGGTGTCACGACCATCAAGGCCAGCGTTGCCAAGCTACGCAGCCTGCAGGAGGATGTAGCGGGCGCGTGTGCATGGGTTCATGAATGCAAGTCGCAGAAGGTGCTCAAGCACGAAGGCGACAAGACCTGGACCTACACCCAGTTCAACACCCCATGGCCTGTCACACCTCGTGACTCGGTGCTGCAGATCACCACGGTCGAAGGCGCCGACGGCAGCCTGACGCGCAACCTGCTGGGCCAGCCGACCTACATTCCTGAAGAGAAGGGCTTCGTGCGCGTCGCTCAGGTCGAAGGATTCTGGAAGTTGGTACCCAAGGGGCCGAACGAAACGGAAGTGACCTATCAGGTCCATACCGAGCCTGGCGGCAGCGTTCCATCCTGGTTGGCGAACAAGTTCGTGGTGGACGCACCTTTCAATACGCTGAAGGCATTACGTGAACGCGCGTCGAAGTAACGGGTACAGTTTCTGCGAATGAAAAAAGGCTGCCAGTGGCAGCCTTTTTTGTGTGCGTGACGCTTACTTGCGTTCGGCCAGAGGCACGATGTCGCGAGACGTTTCGCCGGTGTACAGCTGGCGCGGGCGGCCAATCTTGTACGGGCTGGAGAGCATTTCCTTCCAGTGCGAGATCCAGCCGACGGTACGCGCCAGGGCGAAGATCACGGTGAACATGCTGGTCGGAATGCCGATCGCCTTGAGGATGATGCCCGAGTAGAAGTCGACGTTCGGGTACAGCGAGCGCTCGATGAAGTACGGATCGGTCAGCGCGATCTCTTCCAGACGCATCGCCAGTTCCAGCTGCGGGTCGTTGGTGATGCCCAGCTCGCGCAGTACTTCGTCGCAGGTCTGTTTCATCACGGTGGCGCGCGGGTCGCGGTTCTTGTAGACGCGGTGACCGAAGCCCATCAGCTTGAACGGATCGTTCTTGTCCTTGGCCTTGGCGATGAACTTGTCGATGTTCGAGACATCGCTG